>OIZL01000630.1_pt1 | contig 24375 bp, 19 predicted proteins | sample 1588541 | NCBI WGS metagenome assembly OIZL01 (sample SAMN03283285) | human gut metagenome | biome: human-associated habitat; material: feces | host: Homo sapiens | place: Peru | collected 2012 | reverse complement strand
GTTATGCCGTGCTGTTTGGCTCCTAAAACCTTGTGTGCCTTTGTCAACTGATGGTAAAATTAATAAGTAAAATTTTGTATTACAGGCGTGCAAAACAGATGGAAATTAACCGCTTGCGCTTAAACCAGTACCGCAGCTATGCTGCACTCGATCTGCGGCCCGGCCCCGGCATAAACGCCATAGTGGGAGACAACGCAGAGGGGAAGACCAACAGTGTGGAGGCGGTTTTTCTTTGCGCCTTCGGAAGGTCCCACAGGACCTCCCGGGACGCCGAGCTTATTATGCGGGGCTGCGCCGGCGGATACGTGGGGGCGGAGCTTACCAACAATACGGGCTCCCATCTTATAGAGATAAAGCTTCGGGACGGGGAGCGCAAAAAGATATTCATAGACCGGCAGATGGCCTCCCGCTCAGGGGAGCTTATGGGGCTGCTGAATGTTGTGATGTTCGCCCCGGAGGACCTTTCCATAGTAAAGGATGGCCCGGCGGAGCGGCGGCGCTTCATGGATATGGAGCTTTCCCAGACCCACCCCGCCTATTATTACAGCCTGCAAAGGTACAACTCGGCGCTGAAGCAGCGGAACGCCCTTTTAAAGGAGCCGGACAGGATAGGCCCCGGCATGCTGGAGACCTGGGACGAGCAGCTCTCGGCGCTGGGCGAGGAAATCGTAATGGACAGGTGCGAATTCATAGACGGCCTTTCCACAATAGCCTACGACCTGCATAAAAGCATCACGGGGGGCAGGGAGAGGCTGGAGATAGTGTACGAGCCGGACATAGACCCGGAGGACCCGGAGGGCATTTACGGCGCCATGCTCAAGGCGCTGGACAGGAGCAGGGCGGAGGATCTCCGCCGGGGCTTTACCACCGCAGGCCCTCACCGGGACGATATAGGCATAGCCCTGTCCGGCATAGACGTGCGCACCTTCGGCTCCCAGGGCCAGAAGCGCACCGCGGCGCTGTCACTTAAGCTTTCGGAGCTGGCCTTTATAAGAGAGATAAAGGAGGAAGCCCCGGTGCTCATACTGGACGACGTGCTCTCTGAACTGGACGAGGGCCGGCAGCAGCTTTTGATGGAAAGCATGAAGGACTGCCAGTGCTTTCTGACCTGCACCAGCCTTGAGGGCTTAAAGCGGGCGGGCCTGGGAAATATGAAGGTATTCCGCTGCAAGGGCGGCGAGATGCTGCCGGAGTGACAGGCAAAGCCGGGAAAAAACCCGCAGGGGGCGGTCTTTAGCCACTTCTGCGAAATGGAGGAATATATGTATCTGCATATAGGCGGGGATAAGGTAGTGGACGATGAGGAAATACTCCTTATATTGCCCCGTGAAACAGTAATGCATTCATACGACAACCGCCGCTTCATGGAGACCGCCATAGGCTCCGGCCGCGTGGACGACGTATCCGGCGGCGAGCGGGACACATACATAATCACCGCCGTCCCCGAGGGAATAAGGGTATACGCCTCGGCGGTAGGGGCAGCTACAATAGCTAAGAGATAATTTACAGAAGGGCATAAACCATGGAACAGAACAACCACACAAACTACAACGCAAACGAAATACAGGTCCTTGAGGGATTGGAGGCGGTAAAGCGCCGCCCCGGCATGTATATAGGTTCTACGGACGTGCGGGGACTGCACCATCTGGTCAAAGAGCTGGTGGATAACGCCATAGACGAGGCGATGGGCGGCTACTGCACCCATATAGAGGTAACAATACATCCCGACAATTCCGTATCCGTCCGGGATAACGGCCGCGGCATACCCGTGGGCTACCATGAGAAGATGCACAAGTCCGCGCTGGAGGTGGCACTTACCGTGCTGCACGCGGGGGGCAAGTTCGGCGGCAGCGGCTATAAGGTATCCGGCGGACTTCACGGCGTGGGCCTGTCCGTGGTAAACGCCCTTTCCAGGAGGCTTACGGCGGAGGTCCGCCGGGACGGCATAGTCTACCGCCAGGAATACGTAAACGGCGACCCGGTGACGGGAGTAGAGCAGGTGGGCACGTATGGCGATGACACGGGCTCCGGCACTACCATAACCTTCCTCGCCAACGACCAGATATTCGACACCCTTGATTACAACTACGATACCCTGCGGGGGCGCATGAGGGAACTGGCCTTCCTCAACAAGGGCGTAGCCATAACCGTCACGGATGAGCGCACAGACCCCGTACAGAGCAAAAAATACTGCTATGAGGGCGGCATAATCTCCTTCGTGGAGCACCTGAACAAGAGCAAGGACGTGCTGCACGAGGACGTGATGTACTTCGAGGGCAGAAGGGACGATCCCGCCAGGCAGCAGGTGGCCTCCGTGGAGGTGGCCATGCAGTACAACACCGACTACAACGAGAGCGTGTTTACCTTTGCCAACAACATAAACACAGTTGAGGGCGGCACGCACCTTCAGGGCTTCCGCAGCGCCCTTGCCCGCAGCATAAACGACTACGCCCGCAAGTATAAGCTGCTCAAGGACAACGAAGCGAACCTCTCCGGCGACGACGTAAGGGAGGGGCTTACCGCCATAGTCAGCGTAAAGCTGGTGGAGCCCCAGTTCGAGGGCCAGACAAAGACAAAGCTGGGCAATTCCTATATGAAGTCCCTTGTGGACAACGTGGTGGGCAACGGGCTTGGCTTTTACCTTGAGGAGCACCCCCAGACCGCAAGGCTGATAATAGATAAGTGCATAACCGCATCCAGGGCGAGGGAGGCCGCAAGAAGGGCCAGGGACCTTACCAGAAAAAAGACCGGCCTGGAGAACATATCCCTCCCCGGCAAGCTTGCGGACTGCAACAGCAACGAGCCGGAAAAGTGCGAGATATTCTTAGTGGAGGGCGACTCCGCAGGCGGCTCCGCCAAGATGGGCCGCAACCCGGAGTTTCAGGCAATACTGCCCCTTCGCGGCAAGATACTCAACGTGGAAAAGACCCGCTTGGATAAAATGCTTGCCAACAACGAGATACGCTCCATGATAACCGCCTTCGGCACAGGCATAGACACCGAGTTTGACGAGAGCAAGCTCCGCTACCACAAGATAGTCTGCATGACGGATGCGGACGTGGACGGCGCGCATATAAGGATACTGCTGCTCACCTTCTTCTACAGGCACATGCGGCCTCTGATAGAGCACGGCCACATTTACGCCGCCCAGCCGCCCCTTTACAGAATTACAAGGGGCAATAATATATGGTATGCCTATGACGACGAGCAGCTGGGAAGGATACTCAACGAGATAGGCCGGGACCCCAAGCCCCTCATCAACCGCTATAAGGGACTGGGCGAGATGAACCCGGATCAGCTGTGGGAGACCACCATGGACCCGGACAACCGCATGATGTACCGGGTACACCTTGAGGACGCCATACGGGCGGACGAGATATTCTCCACCTTAATGGGCGACAAGGTAGAGCCCCGCAAGGAGTTCATAGAGCAGAACAGCAAGCTGGTAGTGGATCTGGACGTATAAAGGAGCAATAAATGGACGACATCACCAACAACCCCCGCATAACGCCGCTTGATATAGAGCAGGAGATGAAGAAGTCCTTCATTTCCTACGCCATGGCGGTAATAATAAACCGCGCCCTGCCGGACGTGCGGGACGGCCTCAAGCCGGTGCACCGGCGCATACTGTACTCTATGGGAGAGCAGGGCTTCACCCCGGATAAGCCCTTCCATAAGTCCGCCCGCATAGTGGGCGACGTGCTGGGCAAATACCACCCCCACGGCGACAGCTCGGTCTACGACGCCATGGTGCGTTTGGCTCAGGACTTCAACACCCGCTACCTGCTGGTGGAGGGCCAGGGCAACTTCGGCAGCGTGGACGGAGACGGCGCGGCGGCGATGCGCTACACCGAGGCACGGCTTTCAAAGATGAGCCTTGAGATGCTGGCGGATATAGACAAAAATACCGTGGACTTCATGCCCAACTTCGACGAGACGCTGGTGCAGCCCACGGTGCTGCCCAGCCGCTTCCCCAATCTGCTGGTAAACGGCAGCAACGGCATAGCCGTAGGCATGGCCACAAACGTGCCGCCCCATAACCTCGGGGAGGTCATAGACGCATACGTGGCCCTCATAGACAACAGGGACATATCCATCGAGGAGCTTATGGCATACCTGCCGGGGCCGGATTTCCCAACGGGAGCCACCATAATGGGAACCGCGGGCATAAGGCAGGCATACAGGACGGGCAGGGGCAAGATACTGGTACGGGCAAAGACCGAGATAGAGCCAATGGCCAACGGCAAGAGCCGCATAGTGGTAACGGAGCTGCCCTATCAGGTGAACAAGGCCCGATTGGTGGAAAAGATAGCGGAGCTGGTGCATGAAAAGCGGGTGGAGGGCATAACCGCCCTTCGGGACGAGAGCAACCGCAACGGCATGAAGGTGGTAATAGAGATAAAAAAGGACGTGAACGCCAACGTCGTTTTAAATCAGCTCTATAAGCACACCCAGCTTCAGGATACCTTCGGCGTGATAATGCTGGCTCTTGTGGATGGGGAGCCAAAGGTGCTCAACATAAAGGAGATGCTGTACCACTACCTCAGGTTCCAGGAGGAAGTGGTGACCCGCCGCACAAAGCACGATCTGGAAAAGGCCAAAGAGCGGCTTCATATATTGGAGGGTCTGCTCATAGCCATGGCCAATATAGACGAGGTCGTGGATATAATCAAGACCTCCAAGACCCAGCCCGAGGCCAAGGAACGGCTGAACGTCCGCTTCGGATTGACGGATAAGCAGAGCCAGGCCATACTGGATATGCGCTTAGGCCGCCTTACAGGGCTGGAGCACGACAAGATACAGGCGGAGAGGGACGGCCTTGTGGAGACCATCGCCTATTACGAGAGCGTCCTTGCGGACGAAAACAAGCTGCTGGGCATAATCCGGGAGGAGATACTGGAGGTCCGCCGCAAATACGCCGACCCCAGAAGGACCGAGATAGCCCAGATAACAGAGGATATAGAGCTGGACGACATAATACAGCCCGAGGAGATGACGGTAACCCTTACCCACTTCGGCTTCGCAAAGCGCACCAGCATGGATACCTATAAGGCCCAGAACCGGGGCGGCAGGGGCATAACCGGCCAGACCACCCGGGAGGAGGATTTCGTTGAGCACCTGTTCGGCTGCAGCACCCACGACGAGATAATGTTCTTCACCAACATGGGCCGGGTGTTCCGCATGAAGTGCTACCGGATACCCGAGGCGGGCCGCACCGCCAAGGGCACCGCCATAGTAAACCTGCTGAACCTTAAAGAGGGCGAGAAGGTGACCACGCTGTTCCCACTGTGGGAGGAGGGAAAATACCTGAACCTCATCACCAAGGCGGGCATAATCAAGAAGACACCCATAGAGGAGTTCGACAATATCCGAAAGGGCGGAATGATCGCCCAGAACCTCAGGGAGGGGGACGAGCTGATAGCCGCCATAATGACGGACGGCAGCGACGAGATAATAGTGGGCACCAAAAAGGGCAAGAGCATACGCTTCAGCGAGGAGGACGTGCGCCCCATGGGCAGAAGCGCCACCGGCGTAAAGGCCATAACGCTGGAGGAAAACGACAGCGTGGTGGGGGCCGAGAAGGTACGCCCCGGCGCCTCCATACTCTCCATATCCGAAAACGGCATGGGCAAGCGCACCCCGGAGGAGGACTACCGCACCCAGACCCGTGGCGGCAAGGGCATAATAGCCATGGCTCTCACCGAAAAGACCGGCGATCTGGTCTGCATGAAGGCGGTAGGAGCCTCCGATATAGAGGAGGACGTAATGATAATAAGCTCCGAAGGCACCATAATAAGGCTGCCCGTGGAGCAGATATCCGAGATATCCCGCAATACCCAGGGAGTGCGCCTTATGCGCACCGAGGACAGGGTGGCCTCCGTTGCCATAGTTCCCCACGTGGAGCCTGACGGGGAGTAATAAAAAAGAGGGGACGGCAAGCTGTCCCCTTTATATGTCTGTAAAGGAACATGGTATATGCCGCTTATACGCCTCGCACAGCTTTTCGCCGCCGCGGGACATACCCTCTACGGAGTAGGGGGCATGGTGCGCAACCCGCTTCTGGGCCTGCCGGTCACGGATAACGACGTTACCTCCTCCATGACGCCGGGGGAGGTAATGGCCATGTGCCGGGATAAGGGCATAAAGTATCTGGACATAGGCGCGGCCTTCGGAATGGTGGAGCTGCACTATATGGGCGGGGTATTCCAGCACACCACCTTCAGGCGGGATACATACCCAGCAGGCGGCGGGCACCGGCCCCAGGCGGTAAGCTACTCCGGGGACATAAACGAGGACGCCTTCCGCCGGGACTTTACTGTGAACGCCATATATAAAAACATACTGACAGGCAGGATCACCGACCCTACCGGCGGCATGCAGGACCTTAAAAACAGGCTGCTCAGAGCTACCTCAAAGGATCCCGCCGTCATAATGGGAGACGACGCCCTTCGCATAATGCGCATGGCGCGCTTTGCCTCGGAGCTGGGCTTTGAGGCGGAGCGGGGCACATTGGAGGCCGCAAGGGCCTGCGCGGCGGGGCTTGCGGACATATCCCCGGAGCGCATACGGGAGGAGCTGGACAGGATACTGCTCTCCGACGCGAAATACGGCATTCCCGGGGGGCCGTACAGGGGGCTTGAGCTGCTGGACAATCTGAAGGCCATAGACGTGATACTGCCCGAGCTGGCCAAGGGCCGGGGCGTGGCCCAGAAGCCCCAGTACCACAAGTACGACGTGCTTCACCACTGCTTTCACGCGGTGGACTGCATAGAGCCAAGCCTTACCCTGCGCCTTGCCGCTCTGCTCCACGATGTGGGCAAGCCGGCGGCGCTTCAGGCCACGGGCTGCATGTACACCCACGACAGGCTGGGCGCGGATATTGCCCGGGGAATACTGGAAAGGCTGAGGTACCCCTCCGCCGTCATACGGGACGTTACGGCGCTTATACGCAACCACATGTTTGACCTTCGTACCGAGGCAAAGGAGAATACCATACGGCTATGGCTTCAGGAGATGGGTATAGAGCGCTCGCGCCAGCTCATAGCTCTCCGCCGGGCGGACGTTCACGGCAGCGGAAGGATAGAGGGGCCGGTGGAGTCCGCAGACAGGTGGGAGCGCATACTGGAAAGCATGATAGCGGCGGGGGCGCCCTTTGAAGAGCGGCAGCTTGCCGTCACAGGGGCGGACATAGCCGGTTACCTTGGCATACCCCCTTCGCCCAGGATAGGGTACATAAAGGCGGGGCTGCTCAGACACTGCGCAAAACGCCCGGAGGACAACAATAAAACCGCGCTGCTTCGGCTCAGCCGGGATTTGGTAAACAATTCGTGACAGTTTTGCCCTTTTGCCCTATATACACTTGCAATACCCATGGGAAAAATGTAAAATAGATTGATTAGGTATGAAAATTATAAGGGTGCGTATGCACATACGGCAACCCTGACCCTGAACGGAGGATATAAGTGGCTATTTCGCTGGAAGTTAAAAAATTCGTAAACACCGAATACGTAGGCAAATTTGCGGAGATCGAGCTGCCCATAGCCCAGCCCGAAGACGAGGAGCCCCCAAGGAAGGCCAGAAAGAAGCCGGACAAGAAGGATAAGAAGGAAAAAAAGGCTTCCTTTATTCGCAAAAGGGCGGATTATGACGGCGATGACGACGATTATGACGATATAGACAGCGAGATCGAGGCGGAGCTGGACGCGGAGGAAGAGGAGGAGCGCAGAAAGTCCCGCAGGGGAGGCCTGTTCGGCAGGAGGCGCGCCGACGATCTTGACGACGAACTGGACGACGAGCTTGACGAGGAAGAGGACGAAGCCGCCAAGGCCCTGGCCCGCCGTAAGGCAGCCGCTCAGGAAGCCCGCCGCGTAGCCGCCATGTTTGACGATGCTCCCAAGGCATCCCATACTTCCCAGCCCGTAGAGGCAGAGGAAGAAGAATATCAGGAGCCGGAGCCTGAAGGCCCCCGGACAGAGCGCGCTCGGATACACTACATCGAAGAGGGCAACGGGGAGCCGCTGATACTCGTACACAGCGTAGGCCAGTCCTTCTATACCTGGCGCAACATGTTTTCCCGCCTCAGCCTTAATTACCGGGTGATAGCCATAGACCTGCTGGGTCACGGCTATTCCTCAAGGCCGGAGAACTTCAACTATACCGTTGAGGAGCAGGCCATGACGCTGGGCCTGTTCATGGACGCAATAGGCGTGCAGTCCGCCCACATAATGGCATTTTCCATGGGTTCCGCCTACGCCCTGCGCTTTGCGCTGGACAACCCGGACAGGGTAGGCAAGATGATGCTCATAGCCCCCGGCGGCCTTTCGCCGGATATGCCGCTGGCCATAAAGCTCATGGATAGCAGCATACTGGGCGGCGTGGCCTCCATGCTCTACGGCATGCGCACGGTGGAAAAGGTGCTTTCCGAGTGCTATTTCGACCTTGCCCAGATGATGAGCCCCGAGGTAGTGGGCGAATACTACAAGACCATATCCGACCGTGAGTCCCGCTGGGCGCTGCGGGCCTCCTTCCACAACTTTGACGATGAGAGCGTGGTATCCAGGCTCCGCTCCCTTGAGGCCCCCGTGCTGATGCTTCAGGGCAGCGAGGATAAGTGGCGCCAGGGGGACGACTCCGAGCTGTACCACACGGCGATGCCCTACGCCGGCTTTGCCACCATGCGCAACGCAGGCCACCTGCTCCATGAGGAAAAGGCGGAAAAGGTCATCGCGGCCACGCTGGAGTATATACCGGCGATACAGCCGGAGGGGTAAACATAAAAATATCGCCCACGCATTGACATACGCAGGCGATACGGGTATAATACTTATAGGGTAAGACCGAAACGGTCAGCCACATTGAAGCATCTATTCCCTAATGGGAACTACCGCCTTGTTGCAGCAGGGCGGTTATTTTTTTATGGTGATTGTCACCGATTTGAACTCACGCAGTAATGCGAAAAGCAAAATCAGGAATTTCATCATATTACACACCTCCTTTCGGATGGTGTGCTGACCGCCGATTGCCCTATGTATTATACTTGTAGATATTATAATGCTCATGCAGAAATTTGTCTATCGCATCCCCGCTTTTTTATTCACCATTCCTTCATAGCATTATCCGCTCTTTTATGATACAATAACCATGGCTATATGCCGATATATATAAAAAGAGGAAAACGAATTGAGAAAGAAACGGCTCGGGTCGATACTGATAAGCGCCGCGCTTATCGTCATATTGGCCGTATTTTTGATAAACCTGAAGGAAGGCAGCTCAAGGGCCCCGGCGGACGCCGTTGCGCTGAGCGAGATAATGATATCCAACAAGGGCTCCGTGCCGGACAACCTGGGCGGCTACCCCGACTATATAGAGCTGCACAACGGCTCAACGGAAAGGGCGGACATATCCGGCTACGGCCTGTCCGACAGCCTGCTGGAGGGCGCAAAGTATGTGTTCCCCGCAGGTACGGTGCTGGAGCCCGGCGCTTATGTGGTGGTATGGTGCGGCGGCGAGGCGGAGGACGATATGCATGCCCCCTTCAAGCTCAGCGCGGGTGAGGAGGCGGTGCTGTTCGACGCTTCGGGAAGGCCCCTTGATACGGCTGTGCTCAACTCGGTGGACTCCGGAATGGTGCTGCGCCGGGAGGGCGAAGTATGGACACAGGCAAAGCCCTGCCCCGGCTATCCCAAGACAGAGGAGGGCATGGCGGAATACGAGGCGAGCCTCAAGGAAACGGAGGATATAGGCCTCTACATCAACGAGTTCATGGCCAGCAACGCTACCACTATCTGCGACAGCTTCGGCAGCTATTCCGACTGGATAGAGCTATACAATTCAACGGATACGGACATGGACATATCCGGCTTCGGCATATCGGATAACCTGTCCCAGCCCATGAAGTACAGGTTCCCGGATGGGACCACCATAGCCGCCAAGGGCTACCTGGTGGTATTCTGCTCCGGAAACGAGGGAATGCAGAACGGGGAGCTGCACGCGCCCTTCGGCCTTCGCTCCTATGGGGAGGACGTGGTGATTGCCAACAGGGCCGGAAGGATAATCGACAGCTATTCCTTCAAGAATCAGGAGACTGACGTTTCCGTGGCGCGCATACCCGACGGCGCCGGCGAGTTCCAGTCCAATTCCCAGCCCAGCCCCGGCTACCCAAACACCGGCGCGGGCTACTCCGCATTCGACGCCGCCAACAGGCTGCCCCTGAGCGGGGTGTACATAAGCGAGTTCGGCGGCTCCACGGGCAGCGTGGCCACGGACTGGGTGGAAATATACAACTCTACGGGCAGCGCCGTGAACCTGGGGGGCTACGGCCTGTCCAACAACCCGAAGAACCCCGCAAAGTGGGTATTTCCGGATATATCCATAGAGCCGGGCGAATACCTGCTGCTTTACGCTACGGGCAGCGCCGACAAGGCTCAAAAAAAAAATCTCAAGCTTAATTTCTGCATAAGCTCCACAGGCGAGGCGCTGTTTTTTTTCGACCCCAATGGAAAGCTCATAGACAAGCTCTCCGCAGGGCGCATGAGGTCCGGCCAGAGCTACGGCAGGGACGGCTCGGACAACCGCTTTTACTATGCGGAGCCTACCCCCGGCGCCCAGAACGGCAAGGGGTATGAGGGCATAACCCAGCTCCCGGCCTTCAGCGTCACTCCCGGCATATACGATAATGCCGTCACCGTGGCGATAACCGCGGGGGAGGGGGAGACAATACGCTACACCACCGACTGTACCACTCCAAACGCAAGCTCACAGGTGTACAGCGGCGAGCTTTCCATCAGCAAAAACTCCGTCATACGAGCCGCAGCCTTCAGGGACGGGTATCTCTCGGGGGACGTGGCTACCGCAACCTATCTTTTCAGGAGCGACGGCGTGAACCATGCCCTGCCGGTGGTGACGCTGGTAACAGATCCGGACAATCTCTGGAACAGCAAGACCGGCATATACGCCACCGGCGATAAGTTCGACCCGGACGCCGCCTCCTACGCGGACACCCTGCAATCCGCCACCTACTATCAGGCGAAATTCGCCACCGAGGAGCAGGTGGATACCATATGGGAAAAGCCCGCGGCGTTTTCGCTCTTTGACGATAACGGGAAGCAGGTCTTCACCCAGAACGTGGGCATAAGGATAGCCGGCAGCTTTGGCCGCGGCAGGGCCCAGAAGGGCTTCAACGTAATAGCCCGGAAGGAATACGGCAAGGGCTCTATGGAGTACCCCTTCTTCGAGAACCGCCCCTATACGGAATACAAGGCGGTGGTGCTGCGGGCCGGCGCACAGGATCAGAACCGCAGCAAGATAAGGGACGAGCTGGCCAGCGGGCTTTTAGAGGGAACTGACATAAATATACTCTATCAGGCCTACCGCCCTACGGTGCTTTACCTCAACGGCGAATACTGGGGGGTGTACTTCATGAAGGAAAAGCGCAACCGCTTCTTCGTGGCCCAGCATGAAAACACGGAAAACAACGTGGACTTGGCCATAGGCAAGGGCTTCAAGCAGCGCAGCTACGGCGATAATTCGGACTGGGTGAGCCTTTACGAATACGCCACCAGCCACGACCTTTCCGCAAGCGACGCCTACAACTACGTCGCGGAGCGCATGGACGTGGACAGCTTCCGGGATTACATGATAGCCGAGATATACAACGGCAACACGGACACCTACAATTTCCAGTATTACCGCCTCAAGGGCGGCAAGTGGAAATTCATATTCTACGACTTCTGCTGGGGCTTCCAGAGCCCGGGCCACGAGACGCTGGCCTTCCGCATGGGCAAGACGCCCAGCGACGTATGCTCCGCAAAGCTCTTTGCCGCCATGCTCCAGAACAAGGGCTGGAGGGACAGCTTCTGCCGCCGCTTCGGGGAGCTTCTCAACACCGCCTTCGCCCCGGAGCGGGTGAGTGCGCTCATAGAAGAGCTTTACGGCTATGTGGAGCCGGAGATAAAGCGGGAGCGGGAAAAGTTCAATAAGGATACGTTTATGGGAGTAAAGCAGCCCGCAACCAACCTGGGCAGCTACGATGGCTTCCAGAGCGAAATAAGCAAGCTGAAGGACTTCGCACAGAAGAGGCCGGAGGAGATAAAGCGGCAGCTTCAAAGCAACCTGGGCCTCAGCGATTCCTACATGAAGGAGGTGTTCGGCTAAAATGGAAAAGGCCAGAAGGCCAGCGCGCCCGAAAAAGCGGCCGGTGCAGTACCGCCACGAGCTGAAATACTACATCAACCGGGGAGACTACGAGATACTCTCAAGAAGGCTGCGCTCCTGCATACAGCAGGACGAGAACGCCCAAAGAAACGGCGGCGAGTACTTTATAAGGAGCTTATATTTCGACAGCCCCTTTGACGACGCCCTATGGGAAAAGCTGGCAGGCGTCAACGACCGGGACAAGTTCCGCATACGGGCATACAACGGCTGCGACGACGTCATCAAGCTCGAGTGCAAGCACAAGGAGGGAAGCTACATAGCAAAGCAGTCGGTGCGGCTCAGCAGGGCCGAGTGCGACAGCCTTATCAGCGGGGACTACGCCTTTCTCATCTCCCGCCCAGAGCCCTTCGCCCGGCGCATGTTTGTGGAGTTTGCCACCAAGGGCCTGCGCCCCTGCGTAATAGTTGACTATACACGGGAGGCCTACGTTTACCCCGTTGAGGACGTTCGCATAACCTTCGATAAGGATATACGCACCGCATACAGGGGGACGAGCCTTTTCGACATGACACAGCCTACCTATCCCGTCATAACCGACGGCGACCTTGTGCTGGAGGTAAAGTTCAACAACTACCTGCCCAGCTATATAAGGGAGCTTTTGCAGATAGATTCCCACACGCGCAGTGCCGTGAGCAAGTACTGCATATGCAGAAAGTTTGAGTTTTAGGAGGACCACATGATAAGCTTTTCCGACCTTTTCACCATCACAATGAACCCCGTTCAGGTAATACTGACCCTGATAGTTGGCCTGCTCGTGGGCCTGTATGTATGGTTCATATATAAAAAGACCTTCAGCGGCGTCATGTATTCCCGCACCTACGGCATGACGCTGGTAATGATGACCATAGTTACGGCGCTGATGCTGATGCTCATCAACAACAGCCTGACCCTCAGCCTTGGCATGGTGGGCGCCCTGTCCATCGTCCGCTACCGCACCGCCATAAAGGATCCCCTTGACACCGCCTTCATATTCTGGGCAGTGGGCGAGGGTATAGCCGTGGGCACAAAGTTCTACGACGTGGCCATAATCGCCGGCATAATAATAGGCATATTCGTGCTGCTGATCTCAGGCTCAAGGGGCAAGGGCGGCGCTCAGAGCTACCTCCTTATAATCCACTACAGCGAGGCCGCGGCAGACGCCATACGCAAGATGACCAAGCAGCTTCCCGGCGCCCGGCTCAAGAGCAAGGTAGTGCGCCCCGGCAGCATAGAGCTTACCATGGAGCTGCGCCTCAAGGAGAACGAGACGGGCTTCGTAGAGAAGTTCACCAGGGTGGAGGGCGTGTACGATGCAAGCCTTATCACTCATCAGGGAGACATAGTGGCGTAGCCCCCTCTTTTGAAATTGAAAGGGAGAGATCATGCTCAAACGGTTTGCGTCCTACTACAAGCCCCATAGAAGGCTTTTCTATATAGACATGTTTTGCGCGCTGATAATATCGGCGTGCAATATGTTTTATCCAATAATAGCCAAGGATATAATAAACGTCTATGTGCCGGAGAGGGATATGCGGCGGCTGGTGCTGTGGTGCTGCGTGCTGCTGGGCACATATCTGCTCAAGGCCGGCATGACCTTCGTTGTGGACTACTGGGGGCATATCGTAGGCGTGCGCATACAGGCAGATATGCGCCGGGAGATGTTCGACCATCTTGAAAAGCTGCCCATAAGCTTCTTTGACGAAAACAAGAGCGGCGTGCTCATGAGCCGCATGACCAACGATCTTCAGGAGATATCCGAGCTTGCCCATCACGGCCCGGAGGACATATTCCTCTCGGTGCTCATGCTCACAGGGGCGGTGATATGGCTTTCCACCATATGCGTGCCGCTGGCGCTCATACTGCTAATAATGCTGCCCTGCACCGTGTTCATAACCACAAGGGCGCGCCTTGGGCTGAACAGGGCATCCCAGGAGACACGGGTAAAGATGGGCGAGATAAACGCCAATGTGGGCACCGCCATATCAGGCGTAAGGGTATCCCGGGCCTACACCGGAGAGGATCACGAGCTGAAGCTCTTTGACGTGCTCAACCGCCAGCTCACAGGCATACGGAGCAAGTATTACAAGGCCATGGCCTGGTTCTTTACCCAGGCGGAGCTGCTGATGGACCTTACCTATCTGGCAATCCTCTTTTTTGGCGGGCTGTTCTTCTTCAGGGGCAGCATAAACGCCGGCGAATACACAGCGTTTTTGCTTATGGTATCCAACTTTTTTAACCCAGTCCGAAAGATAGTCAACATGTTCGAGCAGCTTCAGGCGGGTACGACGGGCTTTAAGCGGTTTACGGAAATTATGGACGAGCCCCCGGAGGAGGACGCCCCAGACGCCATAGACGCAGGCAGGCTGGTGGGGGACATCGCCTTTGAGGACGTATCCTTCCGGTATAAAAACAGCGACGCCAAGGGGGCGGAGAAGGTGATAAAGCACCTGAACCTCCGCATACCCGCAGGGGAGACGGTGGCTCTGGTAGGCCCCTCCGGCGGCGGCAAGACCACCCTCTGTAACCTCATACCGCGGTTTTACGACCCGGAGGAGGGCCGCATAACCATAGACGGCACCGACATAAGGGATTTCACAAGGGTATCCCTCCGGCGCAACGTGGGAATAGTGGCCCAGGACGTATTCCTCTTTGACGGCAGCATAGCGGACAACATACGCTACGGCAACCTTGACGCCACGGACCATGAGGTGATAGAGGCCGCGAAAAAGGCCCGCATTCACGACTACGTAATGACCCTTGAGGAGGGCTACGACACCCAGGTGGGCGAGCGGGGGGTGAAGCTTTCCGGCGGCCAGAAGCAGCGCATATCCATAGCCCGCGTATTTCTGAAGGATCCCGGCATACTCATACTGGACGAGGCCACATCGGCTCTTGATAACCAGACCGAAATGGAGATACAGCAGGAGCTTTTCGAGCTTGCCAAGGGCCGCACCTGCATAATAGTGGCACACAGGCTTTCCACCATAAAGAGCGCAAACGAGATAGTGGTGTTGACGCCCTCCGGCATAGCCGAGCGGGGCAGCCACAGGGAGCTTATGGCCCTTGGCGGCATATACGCCAACCTCTATAATTATCAGATAATAGACCTATAAAGGAACGAACAAGGTATGAAGATTACGGTCATAGGCTGCGGCCGCTGGGGCTCGTTTATAGCGTGGTATCTCGACAAGGTAGGGCACAGCGTGAGCCTTTACGGACGGGAAGGCTCGCCCCACATGAAACAGTTCAGGGAGAGTCGCACCAACGGCATAGTGACGCTGCCAAACAGCATACGGCTCATATCCGCCATGGAGGAGGCCGTAAAGGCGGAGCTGATAGTGGTATCCGTGGGAGCCCAGTCCTTCAGGGAAGTGGCTGCGGACATAGCGGCGCAGGGCTATAGGGGCGACCTTGTGTTGTGCATGAAGGGCATAGAGCAGGGCAGCGGCAAAAGGCTTTCGGAGATCGCCCTGGAATACCTGCCGAAGAGCGGCGTCGCCGTATGGATAGGCCCTGGCCACGTTCAGGAATTCGTGGCGGGAATACCCAACTGTATGGTGATAGACGGCACATCGGAGGAGCTGAAGGAGCGTCTGGTGACACAGTTCAGCTCCAGCCTCATACGCTTCTATTACGGCCGGGATCTCATAGGCAACGAGGTAGGGGCCGCCGCAAAGAACGTCATAGGCATAGCGGCGGGAATATTGGACGGCATGGGCCTCACCAACCTTAAGGGGGCGCTCATGGCGCGGGGCACCCGGGAGGTTGCCCGGCTCATAGTGGCTATGGGGGGGATAGAGCATTCCGCCTACGGCCTCTGCCACTTGGGGGACTATCAGGCCACGGTGTTTTCGGAATTCAGCCATAACCGGGCCTTCGGCGAGGCCTTCGTCAGGGGGGAGAAGTTCGGGAAGCTTGCCGAGGGATACTATACCGTGGAGGCGCTCATGGAGCTTTCGAAAAAGTACGGGGTGGATATGCCCATATGCCGCGCCGTGCATAAAGTGCTGTACGACGGCGCAAACCCCAGGGACGAGCTCACCGCCCTGTTCATGCGGAGCCTTAAAAAGGAGTTTTAGATGTACATAGACACCCATGCCCACCTGACGGACGGCGCCTTTGACAATGACAGGCAGGAGCTTATAAAGGGTCTTGCCGCCGGGGGTATAGGCAAAATAATAGAGATATCCTGCGACCCGAAGGATTTTCCAGTCTCCGCGGCCCTTGCGGAGCAAAACCCCGGCATATACCTTGCCTTCGGCATTCACCCGGAATTCGCGGAGACATATACGGAAAGCGATATCGCCGCGCTGGAAAAATACCTGCGCCACCCCAAATGCGTTGCGCTGGGGGAGATAGGGCTGGACTACTACTGGAAGCCCTACAACAGGGAAAAGCAGCTTGAGCTGTTCCGCCGCCAGCTCGATATGGCCATAGAGCGGGATATGCCGGTTTCCATGCATATCCGGGAGGCATACGGGGACTGCATGGAGGTGCTGGAAAGCTACGGGGGAAGGATAAAAGGCGTTATGCACTGCTTTTCGGGCAGCGCCGAGATTGCGGAGCGCTGCGCAGGGCTGGGGCTGTACATAGCCTTCGGCGGTGCGCTTACCTTCAGGTCAAACAAAAAAGGCCCGGCGGCCTGCGCCGCCACTCCCATTGACAGGCTTCTCACCGAAACCGATTGTCCCTACATGGCCCCGGAGCCCCACCGGGGAGAGCGCAACGACCCCGGGTATATACCCCTCATCTGCGGTAAAATGGCGGAGATAAAGGGAGTAAGCGAGGGGGAGATGGAAAGAGCGGCGGAGGAAAATGCGGCGCGGCTGTTCGGCGTATGAAAGAAAAACAGCTAAAAGCCATTTCTTCGAAAAAGAATGCTTGACAAAGGCCGCTTATCCGTGTTATGATTCCGAAAAATGATACATCCGGCAGGGCAGACGGCCCATGCAAAAGGGAAAGGAGAGCATATATATGATAAATAACGCTGCTATTATGTACGGCATGATGATGTGCTGCTCCATGTCCCTCGGGCATGGAGAGCGCTTGCGTTGCCTGCAATAAAGCCTTTTGTACTTAAAGGGCGGTGTTTTGATTTATAGGCCGTAAGCGCAGAGCTTGCGGCTTTTTTAATGCAATACTTCGGATTGGAGAAAAAGATGGAAGCACGTGAAATGATAGCCATAAGGGGCCTTACAAAGACCTTCGGCACCGGAGCGGACGCCGTGACCGCCCTCAGGGATATAGACCTTTCCGTAAGGGCGGGGGAGATATTCGGCATAATCGGCCTCTCCGGGGCGGGCAAGAGCACGCTGGTACGCTGTATGAACTACCTTGAACACCCCACGGAAGGCAGCGTAACGGTGGACGGAAAAAAGCTGGGGGCGCTGAACAAGAAAGAGCTTCTCAACGCCAGAAGGGGCATAGGAATGATATTCCAGCAGTTCAACCTGCTCATGCAAAAGACCGCCCTCGATAACATCTGCTTCCCGCTGGAGATAGCGGGGGTAAGCAGAAAGGACGCCATAGACCGGGCAAGGGAGCTTCTGAAGCTGGTGGATCTTGAGGACAGGGAAAAGGCCTATCCCGCCCAGCTTTCCGGCGGGCAGAAGCAGAGGGTGGCCATAGCCCGGGCCCTTGCGCCCAGCCCGAAGGTGCTGCTTTGCGACGAGGCCACCTCCGCCCTCGACCCCACCACCACCCGCTCCATACTGTCGCTGCTGAAGGAAATAAACAGGACCCTTGGCATAACCATAGTAGTTATAACCCACGAGATGAGCGTTATAGAGGAGATATGCGACAGGGTAGCCATAATCGACCACAGCCAGATAGCCGAGGTGGGCGAGGTATCCGATATATTCATGAACCCAAAGACGGAGATAGCGAAAAGGCTGCTGTACGCCAGCGGCAGGCTGGGGGAGGAGGTGCTGGGCGAAAGGTGCCTGCGCATAATCTTCGACGGGACCCAGACCTCCAGCCCCGTCATATGCGACATGGTGCTGGAGTGTGGCGCCCCGGTAAACATACTCTTTGCGGACACAAAGACGATTGAGGGCAAGATGCACGGCTACACCCTCATACAGCTCCCGGAAAACCGGGAGCTTGGAGATAAGATGAAGAAGTACCTCGATCTCCACGGGGTACAGTACCTTGAGGAGGCATACCATGTTTGATCCGCAGCTTGTGAAACTCTTTGGCGACGGCATACTGGAGACCTTATACATGACCCTCGTATCCACCGCCATATCCTACCTGCTGGGCCTGCCCATAGGCGTACTGCTGACCACCTCCGCCCCCGACGGCATAAGCCCACGGCCTGTGTTGTACAGGACGCTGGACGTGGTGGTGAACATACTCCGCTCGGTGCCCTTTCTGATACTCATGGTGTGCGTGCTGGGCCTCACCCGCTTCTTAGTCGGTACCACCATAGGCTCCACGGCGGTAATACCCCCGCTGGTAATAGCGGCGGCGCCCTATGTGGGCCGCATGGTGGAAGGCTCCCTTAAGGAGGTGGACCACGGCGTGATAGAGGCGGCTCAAAGCATGGGCGCGTCGGTGTTCCAGATAATCACACGGGTGCTGCTGCCCGAGAGCACGCCCTCACTCCTCAACGGCGCGGCGATAGTTACCACCACCATACTCTCCTACTCCGCCATGGCGGGCGCGCTGGGGGGCGGCGGCCTTGGGGCTATAGCCATCAACTACGGCTACCACCGCTTCCAGCCTGACATGATGTGGATCGCCGTGGTGCTGCTGGTGCTGCTGGTGCAGCTCATTCAGCTCATTGGCGACAGGCTGGTGATAAAGTCGGATAAGAGAAGAAGATAGATAATTGAGCCGTCAGGCTTGATATATAAAAATTTTTATAATTTTTCAGGAGGAAAACAAAATGAAAAAGCTGATCGCAATCGTACTGACACTCGTGCTCGCGCTGTCCTTCGCGGCCTGCGCCCAGCCCGAGGCGGCCCCGGCCGAGACCGCAGCCCCCAAAACAACCGAGAGCGCCGCTCCCGCCGAGCTTGTAAAGGTCAAGGTAGGCGCTTCCGTCACCCCCCATGCGGAGATACTCAATGCTGTAAAGGATGAGCTCAAGGCGGCGGGCTATGACCTTGAGGTGGTGGAGTTCACCGACTATGTGCTGCCCAACACCGCACTGGAGCAGGGGGATCTGGACGCCAACTACTTCCAGCATACGCCGTATCTTGAAAACTTTAACGAGGAAAAAGGCACCCATCTGGTAGCCGTGGGCAAAATACACTACGAGCCCTTCGGCATCTACGCAGGCAAGACCTCTGACCTCTCCGCTATCCCCGAGGGCGGCTCCATCGCCATACCCAACGACGGCACAAACGAAGCCCGCGCGCTGCTTCTGCTGGAGGCTCAGGGCCTCATCAAGCTCAAGGAGGGCGTCACCTTTACCGCTACCGTGCTGGATATAGCCGAGAACCCCAAGAATCTCGACATAAAGGAGATTGAGGCAGCCCAGCTGGCCCGCTCCCTTCAGGATGTGGACGCGGCGGTCATAAACGGCAACTACGCCATTCAGGCAGGCCTCAAGGTAAAGGACGCCCTTGCCATAGAGGATAAGGACTCCATCGCCGCCGATACCTACGCAAACGTGCTGGTGGTAAAGGAAGGCCATGAAAACGACGAAGCCACAAAGGCACTGCTTGCCGCCCTCCAGAGCGACACCGCCAAGAAGTTCATGGAGGAAAAGTACGAGGGCGCTGTCATAGCCGCCTTCTAAGGCATACGGCCATATAAATTTATTAGAGCCCCGGCAGGGGCTCTTTTTTTTGATTATAATAAACGATAATATATTATTTGAGGTGTTATTATTAATGACGCAGGAATTGCACCGATAACGTATAAAAAATGGCGGCACGGCGGCAAAAGCGGCGCAAATAGGGCATAAAGGCCGAAGGATTTACTCTTAAGATAATAAAGAAACAAGATTGACAAAATCTATACAAAAGTTTATTATTTTAATGCAGGAATAACTGCATAAAATAAGTAAGGGAGAAGGAAAAGAATGGATAATCTTCTGCATTTTGTTCAGACGGTGAACAGCTATCTTTCGGACTATATTCTGGTGATACTTCTTATCGGCGTAGGCCTCTGGTACTCCATCAAGACCAACTTCGTTCAGGTGCGCTGCTTCGGCGAGGGCATGAAGAAGGTATTCGGCAACCTCAACCTCAACGGCAAAAAGCATGAGAGCGGCATGAGCTCCTTCCAGGCCCTCGCCACTGCCATCGCCGCCCAGGTCGGCACGGGCAACATCGTGGGCGCCTCCGGCGCGATACTCACCGGCGGCCCCGGCGCGATATTCTGGATGTGGGTAATTGCCTTCTTCGGCATGGCGACGATATACGCGGAAGCCGTGCTGGCGCAGAAGACCCGCATAAAGGGCGAGGACGGCCAGATAAAGGGCGGCCCCGTCTACTACATAACCACGGCCTTTAAGGGCGGCTTCGGCAAGTTCCTCGCTGGCTTCTTCGCCATAGCCATAATACTTGCGCTGGGCTTCTTCGGCTGCATGGTGCAGTCCAATTCCATAGGCTCCACCTGCTCCACCGCCTTCGGCATACCCAGCTGGGTAATGGGCGCCGTGCTGGTGGCTATCTGCGGCTTCATATTCCTTGGCGGCGTGCAGCGCCTCGCCTCCGTCACCGAGAAGGTGGTGCCCATAATGGCGGCCATATTCCTCTTAGGCGGCCTTGCGATACTCATAGCGCGCATCAAGTACGTCCCCGCCACCTTCGGCATGATATTCAAGTATGCCTTTAAGCCCCAGGCCATAATCGGCGGCGGCTTCGGCGCGGCGCTGAAGATCGCCCTCAGCCAGGGCGCAAAGCGCGGCCTGTTCTCCAATGAAGCCGGTATGGGCTCCACCCCCCACGCACACGCCCTCGCCAACGTCGCGGAGCCCCACGATCAGGGCTGCGTAGCCATGATAGGCGTGTTCATCGATACCTTCGTGGTGCTGACCCTCAACTCCCTGGTGATAATCTCCACCATGTACACCCCCGACGGCGTGCTGGCTAACGGCTATATGGGCGCTGTTGTGGATACCATAGGCAAGGCAAATCTGGCCCAGACCGCCTTCGGCACCGTGTTCGGCGCCAACTTCGGCAATATGTTCGTGGCTATCTGCCTGTTCTTCTTCGCCTTCTCCACCATACTGGGCTGGAACCTCTTCGGCAAGATCAATATGCAGTACCTCTTCGGCGATAAGTCCTACAAGATCTACACCGTGATAGCGCTGGTGTTCATCTTCCTCGGCACCCTCGCCTCCAACGACCTGGTCTGGGAGCTTTCCGACATGTTCAATCAGCTCATGGTCATCCCCAACGTCATAGCCCTCTTCGCCCTCACAAAGATGGTTCAGGGCTGCACCAAGGGGCTCAAGAAGTAGGAAACAGAATAAGAGAAGCAAAAAAAGAGCCCTGCGGGGCTCTTTTTGCGTACCGTTTATTTGTTTAACGTTATCTCCGAGGGCAGCCAAAGCTCAAAGCCGGGGTGGAAGTAATAGCTCGCGGTGCAGGAAAGCTCGCCCTCGCTGCCGCTCCATTTCCATTGGGAGGTATCCTCCGGCGGTTCGGTGAAATATTCGGCGCAGTCATTTTGCAGCTTCTCCACCGCTTCCGGCGCTTCAAGGGCTATGCCCGCCAGCCTCCAGAAAAGCGGGTAATCGTCCGAAACAAAGGCGCTCAGCTGCTCCTCGTCCCCCGGCTTCTGATTATAGCCGAAGCTGATGCCGCACTGCCGCTCCACGCCGCCAAAAAGCCGCATATTGACCATTACGACCGTATTGCAGCCGTCTTTCGTGAGCCGCATTATGGCGATGTCGTCCGGAACCTTGTCGGTAGTCATGCGGGCGTCCTCCGCCTTGTAGCCGTCAAGTCCGGCCTCATCCAGCGCCCATTCCATCTCCCTCACTTCCTCCGGCGGGAAGGTGTAGTCCGAAGGGTCAAACTTCTCGGCGCTTTTGCAGGCGGTGAGCAGGAGCAGGGGAAGGATAAGGGTTGTTATCAGGCGCTTCATACTTTACTCTCCGTTTATTTATTTTATTATTTTCGCGGCCTTCAGCACCATGCACGCCAGCAGCAGGAAGCCCAGATAGCCTATGAGCACGTAAACTATGTTCATAAGGCGGTTGAAGGGCAGCAGCAGGCTTGCCGCTATGCCAAGGGCGGCAAGGAGTACGGATATGCGGCGGAAGCGGAGGGAGCCCTCCTCCGCGAGGCGGAAGGCGGTCTGCCAGAGCAGCGGCACCGAGGCCGTGTATATGCCGGTGACTATCAGTATAGAGAATACCCCGCTCGTCACGGGGCTTATGCGCCCCGCCAATATGAGCATGGGTATCTGCGCCCCCGCAAGCTCGTCTATGTTCAGCATTATCGCGAAGTATATGAGCAGCATACCTATGTAAAAGGCGATAACGCCCCCCGCCGCGCCCACGGAGGCGCTCGCTATGCTCTTAGCCCGCCTGCCTATGGAGGTCAGGTAGCTTGCAAGCCATACCACGCTTATGCCCACATAGCTGACCGAGGCCAGCACCCAGTTCGGAGAGGCGCGCAGCAGCTTCATTTCGGGTATTCTGGCGATGGTCTCCGCCGCCGCGGTGAGGTTCGAGCGGCATATGGTTATCACGCCCATGAGTATCACCATGAGTATCATAAAGGGCCCGATATGGCCTAAGATGCTTACGAGGCTATTCAGCCCCAGCATCACCGTGGCGCAGGCCAACGCGCCTATGGCTAACGCGCCGGCTATGCGGGATATGCCGAAATGCTGCTCCACCGCCGCGCCCGCCGCCGCCACCATAACTATGAAGCAGAGGTAAATGGATACCGTGGTGAAATAGTGATACGCCCTGCCCAGCCTTTTGCCGCAGTAGTATACGTATACGTCTGCGGGGTTCTGGAATTTCTCCCGGTAGCCTGCGCGGGTAAAGGACACCGCGGCGAATATCAAAAGACCCATGCAAAGGAGTATGCTGAAAAGCCCCGCCATGCCGTAGCAGGCGAAGTATTGGAGTATCTCCTGACCTGTGGAAAAGCCGGAGCCCATCATGTAAGCCACATACGCCCCGGTTATACCGGCGGCGGCCCTTATATCCAGCCTGCTCGAAGCCGCCGCCCCGCCCGCGGCGGCATTTATGGTCAAATTTTCAGAGCGCATATTAGCACCTCTTTTGTCTGAATAAGTGAACTGATGGTATTAAAATAACAAATAAGAGGGCAAATGGCAATACCGATTTTACTGGACAACCGTCCCCATTTCCTATAGACTCTTATATAGCCCTGGCCGCAAAGAAAGCGTAAATATTATAATTTACATATAAGGAGAACCAAAATGCGTATAACTACGCCGGAAAACGACATTCAGAGCGTGCTTTTCACAAGGGAGCAGATAGAAGCGCGGGTGAGGGAGCTGGGTGCGGAGCTTGCGGAGGAGTACCGGGGCAAGCAGCCGCTTATGGTGTGCATACTCAAGGGTGCGTCGGTATTCTATACCGACCTTTGCAGGGCAATGGACTGCGGGGTGTTTATGGACTTCATAGCGGTGTCCAGCTACGGCGCAAGCTCCAAGTCCACAGGCGTGGTGCGGATAATCAAGGATTTGGATTCCAACATAACCGGCCGCCACGTGGTGATCGTGGAAGACATAATAGACAGTGGCCTTACACTCCAGTACCTGAAGGAGTTGTTCGCCTCAAGAAAGCCCGCCTCCATGAAGACGGTATGCCTTCTTGATAAGCCCTGCCATGGGGGCGGGATAGGCGCGGACGCGGTGGGCTTTGACATACCCGACGAGTTCGTGGTGGGCTACGGTCTGGACTATGCGGGCCATTACCGCAACCTGCCCTATATAGGCGTGCTAAAGAAAGAGGTGTATGAATAAGGCGGGGGAGAACCCCCGCCCAAAGCGGTATGAATATCATGAATTTTTCAGTCTATGCCGAGCAGGACCCTAAGCCAGCCGAAGAACGTGATGTCTCCGGTCTTAGGGGGGAGAACCAGCACCGGCTGTACCGGGCCATGGTATGATGGATAATAGCTGTCGCCGGTGCTGCCGGGCGTGTCGGGATTTTCCGCGCTGCCCGCAGGCTTATATTCAAGAAGGAATGGGGAGAAGCTGCCGGCTTCAAACATAAGGCCGTATTGGGTCGGGGTA
>OIZL01000627.1_pt1 | contig 24450 bp, 19 predicted proteins | sample 1588541 | NCBI WGS metagenome assembly OIZL01 (sample SAMN03283285) | human gut metagenome | biome: human-associated habitat; material: feces | host: Homo sapiens | place: Peru | collected 2012 | reverse complement strand
AAACATATCAAGTAAAATAATAATGTTAACTGCTAAATCAAGTATTGAAGACAAATTAGATTGCTTTGATGTTGGTGCTGATGACTATATAACAAAACCTTTTCATTTAGAAGAATTGGTAAGAAGAGTTAATAAAGAACTAAAAGTATCTAATAAAAAAGACACTATAACTTTTGGTGACATAACATTAAACATTTCTTCATCAACTATAACATCAACCATAACTAATGATAAAATAGAACTTGTATTAAAGAATTTCAAATATTAGAATACTTTATGACCAATCCTAATTAAATACTATCAAAAGACCAAATATATGATAAAATCTAGGGATTAGAAACAAATATTGAATCAAATAAGCTTGAAGCATATCTTTCATTTATAAGAAAAAAACTTAGAGCAATCTCTTCAAAAGTAAACATAAAATCAATAAGAGGTCTAGGATACATAATGGAGGTAAATGATGAAAAAACTAATAAATAAAGTTTTCTATACAATATTTCTAATATTAGTGATAATTATATCATTAGTCATAATACCTATAACTATATATTATGCATATAATCAAATTGAATTAACCAATGAATTTATGAAAATGCATAATGAACTAAATATAAAATATATAATTATAATTACTTTATCGAGTATAGTCTTCTCTTTAAGTTTATTATATTTAACTAGTAAAAAAGGTTTCTATAAAAACAAAGATAAACTAATTGTATACACACTTAGTAACATTGTATTAACAGGTTTTATGCCTATATTTTCCACATACATTGCTAATAACTATGTACTTAATAACATAAAAATTGAAAACACTTTAAAAGACAAAGTTACATTAGATAAAAGTAATGTTATAACAGAGACATCAATAAATTTAAATGATAATGAATCAGAAAGCATAACTTTAACTTTAGACAAAACATCTAAAATAAAATTAACAAAAGATACATATATAACATCATTAGAAAATGAAGACTCAACCAACAGTAATATAGATTTAAATGGTTATAAATTATACATTAATGGAAAAAGTTTATAAAGGTACCTTATGGTATCTTTTCTTATAGAAAAAATTGTTAAATTATAGTATAATAATGCATAATGAAAAGGAGGCACCCATGACAGACTTTGAATTAAATAAATTAAATACGATATTAAACTACTATAAAGGTAATTTAGTTTACACATCATTCTTATTAGAAAAAGCATACCTACAAAATGGACCTGCATCAAAAGATATAACAAATAAAGAATTTATAGACACTGCCAAAATAGGATTTATAACTAACATATTATTATCAATTAAAGAAGATATAGTAGAAAACATAGGTAATCTAAATTTTGAATCAAAACTATTAACAAACTCTCTAGAAAAAACGGTAGAAAATGTTGCTACAAAAACAGACAAAGGCTACATAATTGATAACACTTTAATCGGTAATGCTGCTGAAGTGGTAGCTTTACTTAGAAATAAACTAGCTCATGGTAACTTCTATATAGACCTAAAACATTCTAAAATAATATTAAACGTAAAAAATAAAGAAATAAAACTAAGTATATCAAAACTAACTAATTTTATTGTATATGCTCTTAATGATTACTACAAAAATAGAACTGAAATAGAACATAAAGAAACACTATTGATAACTACTAATATTCAAACAGATAGAAAAAAACCAATATCTAATAAAAAAGAATTAGAAAGATTTTTAAAATCATTTAAAAAATTAGAAATAACTTTATCTAAAAAAGACTCTAGACCAATTGAAGGAAGAATTCTAAGTATATTAAATTATGCTATTAGTGAATACAAAAGAACAAATAACATCAAATATTTAAGAATATTTGAAACAGAAGTAGAAAAAGAAGGATACAATTTTAGTTATGAATTTGTTAAAATAGAAAACATTGACTATGAAAAAGTCGCTGAAAATCTATTAATTATGATTCCAAAGGATGTAGACTATAAAGAAGAAATAGATTATGTATCAAAACACTTTGGAAAACTCTTAAATACAAATCATAAATTTGAAGGATTATCATCAAGCATGAATAACTTAATAATATTAGATTCAATTGATAAAAATAACAGCATTAATATTGAAAAATATGTGGAAGAAGTATATGGTGGTCTTCAAATAACATATAGTGAAGCAGTAATGGGAGCAATTGCCATGTTTAATAGTTTATTCAGTTATTCATTAGATGATTTATATGAAAACAAAAATGCATACACTTCTAAACCATTAGATGGGTTAGATTATAGTAAATTAGACTTATCGCTTTTGAACATTGAACTTTATACTATAGACGATAAATATATAAATGGAGTAAAACTAGAATTAGCATCTAAACAAAAGAAATTATCGGAACTAACAAACTCTTTAAATAAAACAAAAATGCAAATAAATACAAACCAAAAGAATGGAAACACTAAAGTAGTAAATTTAATGAATAATAAATTAGCAACTTTAAATGGATATATAAGTAGAATAAATGGAGAGATACAAGATTTAAATGAAAAAATCACATACTTTAATAATAATACTACTTATATAAAAAATCTTGCTATTATAAATGGAATAAGAAATTCAATCGCACATGGAGATTATAAAGTAAGTTTAGATGAAACTTTTGAAACATGTAAAATATATTTTGAAAATATATATGAAGGAAAAACAACCTTTAAAGCAATTATAGGACTAAAAGATTTTATATTTTTAATGAATAATAACCATGATTTAATAATTGACTTTATTTATGACAAACTTAAAGAAAATGCGAAAATATCAAGTGAATCAGCAAATTTGACACCTAAACCTTAATATGTTAAAATATTAACCCACGAAGGAGGTAAAAATATGTCTTATTCAGATGATGTAATGAAAAATTTAACATATGCTATTAGAGAATTTAATGGAAATATCTATGTATTAAAAAGATTAACAATGGCAATTGAAGAACAAAACAAATTAATGAAACAACAAATTGAACAAAATTCAAAAGACGAATACACTAGAAAATTAACTAAGTAGTTACATCTAGTGTTTTTATTTAGATTACTATAAGATTTTACTTCCTAATGAATAATAAAAATATATTAAGTATTGACAAACAAGTTTTTGTATTGTATTATTTAGTCATGGTGAATATTATGGAATTAGAAAAAATTAAAGGAATAGGTGATAAAAGTAAAACACTGCTTAGTAGTTTAGGTATTACTGATGTAGAAAGTTTAATAGAATATTACCCTTTTAGATACAATCAATATAAAATAAATAATATAAATGAAGCAAGTGATGGAGAAGATGTAATAATAATTGGAAAGATTGATAGTGTTCCTATTGTTAGATTTATAAAAGCTAAATTAAACACAGTTAATTTTAGAATGTTTACGAATGGCAAAATAGTTAATATAAGTATATTTAACCGTGCTTTTATGAAAAATAATTTAGTACCTGGTAAACTTATTACAGTTATGGGTAAATATAATGAAAAAAGAAATACTATCGTGGCAAATAATATCATTTTAAATGGTGTATTAGATGGTAGTATAGAAAGTGTTTATCATTTGACTAATGGACTAACTAATAAACAACTTAGTAAATATATATTTAACGGATTCGAAATATGTAATGAAGTTAATGACAATATACCTGAATATTTAATTGAGAAATATAAATTTATTGATAAAAAAAGTGCTTTATCTAAGATACACTTTCCTAAAAATATCAATGATATTAAAGTATCTAAGTTAAGACTTATTTATGAAGAACTATTTAGTTTTATGTTTAAAATAAATTATTTGAAGTTTATCAAAACTAAAGATTGTAATAAAGAACCAAAAATATTTGATGTAAGTAAGTTACAAGATTTTTTAGGAAGTATACCATTTGAATTAACTAATGATCAAAAAAAAGCCATTGTGGAAATAGAAAAAGATTTAAAGAGCACTAGTAGAATGAATAGACTTATTTGTGGAGATGTAGGTAGTGGTAAGACAATTGTAGGGGTAGTAGCATCCTACATGGTTTATTTAAGCGACTATCAATCCAGTTTAATGGCTCCAACGGAAGTACTTGCAGTCCAGCATTATGAAAATATTAAAAACTTACTAATTGACACTGACATGAAAGTAGAATTACTTGTTGGTAGTACTAAAAAGAAAGATAAAGAAAGAATATATGAAAAACTCGAAAATGGAGAGATAGACTTATTAATTGGTACTCACGCAATTATAAGTGATAAAGTAAAGTTTAAAAATTTGGGATTAGTTATAACTGATGAACAACATAGATTTGGAGTTAATCAAAGAAATAGTTTAAGAAATAAAGGAGAAATTCCAGATATTCTTTATATGTCCGCAACACCTATACCTAGAACTTACGCACTGACAATTTATGGAGATATGGATATTTCTTTAATTAAAACTAAGCCAAGTGGTAGAAAAGAAATAAAAACTGTTATTAAAAGTGAAAAAGAAATTACTGATATATTATACATGATGTTAGATGAAATAAAAAAAGGACATCAAATTTATGTTGTGACCCCTTTAATTGAAGAAAGTGAAAATAGTGAAGTTAATGCAGTTACTGAAATTAAAAATAAATTAGAAGTAGCATTTAATAATAAAGTTAATATAGGTCTTATGCATGGAAAACTTGACAAGAAAGAAAAAGATAAAGTGATGGAAGATTTTAAAAATGGTGTTAGTAAAATTCTTGTTAGTACAACAGTTATTGAAGTTGGAGTAGATGTAAAAAACGCCACTATGATGGTTATATTTAATGCAGAAAGATTTGGACTTGCAACATTACATCAACTAAGAGGTAGAATAGGTAGGAATAGTTTTGATTCTACTTGTGTGCTAGTCGGTAGTAAAAATAATAAAAGATTAAAAGTAATGGAAGAAAGCAGTGATGGATTTTATATTACAGAAAAAGACTTTGAAATGAGAAAAGAAGGAGATTTATTTGGAGTAAAACAAAGCGGAGATATGGCTTTTAAACTAGCAGATATTAAGAGAGATTTTAATATTTTATTACAAGCAAAGTCTGATTCTGAACAATTTTTAAAAGAAAATGTAATAAATAACTTTAAAAATTATAAAAATTATTATAAAATAGTAAACGAAATCAAGAGTTTAGATTAGAAAGAAGGAAGTGAAATTTATGGGTAGAGCTCATGAAGTAAGGGCAGCATCAATGGCAAAAACTGCTGCAGCAAAATCAAAATTATATTCAATATATGCAAAGGAGATTTATCAAGCGGCCAAAACAGGGGGAACTGATCCTAATGGTAATTTAACTTTAAGAAGTATAATTGAAAAGGCTAAAAAGGAACAAGTACCTGCTGATGTTATTCAAAGAAGTATAGACAAGGTTAATAAAGGAGTGACTGAAGATTACACAGTATGTGAATATGAAGCATTCGGACCTGGTGGAAGTAATATGATTATCAAATGCTTAACTGATAATGTTAATAGAACAGTTGCTAGTATTAAGACAGTAGCTAACAAGACAGCCGCAAAAATAGCTAGTCAAGGAGCAATTTCATATATGTATGACAACTTATGCGTAATTGGTATAAAAGGTCATACTGAAGATGAAGTTATGGATGTTTTATTTAATGCTGATATAGATGTAAAAGATATGGAGATGGATGGAGATATTTTATTAATATATGCTGCTCCAAGTGATATGTCTAATATGAAAAAAGCATTAGAAAGTGCTTATCCTGGTATTAATTTTGAAGTTGATGAAATTGGTAAATATGCCAAAGATATGGTTACTTTAGAAGGTGATGATTTAGTTGCCTTCCAAAAAATCTTAAATATGTTAGACGAAGTTGATGATGTAAGTAACGTATATCATAATGTTAATTTATAAAAAAGTTTTATAAAGTTTTAATAAAATCATTGACAACGGGGTAAAAATTTTATATCATTTAATTAGCATAGCAGATGAATGTTATGCGAATATTGCTCTTACGATTTTAAGGTGAGAGTGTATTCAACCAAAACCCCCTGAAGAGCCGAGAAATCGGCTCACTTTTTGTTTTAAGCTAGTGTTTATAAGGGCTTGCGAGTTTTGGTAAAATCAATTTTAGGTATCAAATAAGCCCAATTTAATTTAGCATACATCGGAATTTTTCTAGACTTTATAATGGTTTGAATGGCATTTGTCAGGTACCAAGATAACTATGTATAAAACAATATTGATTCGTATCTAATTCGTATCTAAACACTAATTTGTTATAAATTATTTAGCATAAATTAAGGGAAAAATAATAAATATGCTCTCTTCAAGTAGAAATGTCGGATTCAGCCAAAATGTAAAATGAAAATGAGCCAAATTGTAAAACAAGCTTAATAATGTGAACTTATTATTAAATTATATTAAAAAAACACAAAAAAGTATTGAAAAGTGTAAAGAAATATAGTAAAATACACAGTAATTCGCAAAATAATGTATATTTTTAATAAAAAAGTGATATATTATAATAGAGGAGAGTGATAAAATGGAACCATATAAAGCAAAAATGTTGCCAATTCCATATAAACTTGATAGAGAAACTATAAAACTTTTAGGGCAGGCAAATGATAAATATGGACAATATAAGTCATTATTGAAAATGTTTAAGTTTGATCAGAAATATTTTCTTGATTCTTTAGTTTTAGGAGAAAGTATAAGATCTTCAAGAATTGAGGGTACTCAAATATCACAAGATGATATGTACTATATTGAATATAAAGAATCAAATGATAGCATAAAAGAAGTTAAGAATTTAAAGCAAATGTTAGAATTTGCAAATGAAAAATTAAAAGATAAAAATTTTAGCGTTAGCATGATTAATTCAATGCATAAAATATTGTTGTCTGGTGTTAGAGGTGAAGAAAAATCACCTGGTGAAGTTCGTTCTATTCAAAATTACATTGGTCCAAAGAATCTTGGAAAAGAGGGAGCTACTTTTGTTCCACCAATCCCAGAAGATGTTCCAGAACTATTAGATAATCTAATGGAATACATGAACAATATGTTTGATGATGAAGCTTTTATAAAAGTTGCTATTTCTCATGTTCAATTTGAATCTATTCACCCTTATAAAGACGGTAACGGTAGATTGGGAAGAGCTTTAATGACATTACAACTTGCAAAATTAAAAGATGATGAGCCAATTTTATTTTTATCAGAAATTATCGAATTATTTAAAGCAAATTATTACAACGCACTAAATGAATGCAGAAGTGGTAATGTTGATGGTTTTATAAGATTCTTTTTACAGTGTGTAGTTGATCAATGCACAAGAAATATTGGTAGAATAGAAAAGATAAATAGAGTATATGATGAAGATGAAGAAATTATAAAACAAAATATAAACGGTAGTATTGTACTTCGAATGCATCCTTTAATGATGAAAAAAATAGTATTTACTGCTCAAGAAATGGCAGATGAACTTGATGTACATATTAATTCAATTAATAATATTCTAAATAAAATGGTAGAATTAAACATAGTTGTTAAAGAGAAAAAAGAGGGAACTAACAGAATAACTTATAGATACATTAGAGTGTATGATACTTTTGTAGAACAACTATAAAATTACAATAAATTAAAAAATATTGTGAAAAAAATATAAAAAAATTAATTTGATCACATTCCATTGTGGGATGTTAAAAGGCTAGGGTGATTCCTAGCCTTCTTCCATTTCATCTATTAAACTTGTAATATCAGTTAGTGCATTTGAATATAAATGCGTATATGTATTTAATGTTTCTTCTATCTTAGTATGTCCTAAGAACTTTGATACTGTATTTATTGTAGCTCCTTTATAAATTAGTAGAGATGCACATGAATGTCTGAAATCATGTATTCTAATTTGTTTAACTCCAGCAAGTTCACAATTCTTATTTTTTCTACCTGTAATTGTACTACTAATAGCAGGTCTAATGTCTCCAACTACAAAGAACTTATCATTGAATCCAAAGAGTATTTCTTTATCACTTTCTTTGAGCTTTATAAGGTCATTTAGAAGTGTTTTTGTCATAGGTAATACTCTGTTACTCTTTGCTGTCTTTGGTGGACTAAAATGCCATTCTGAGCGATTAGATTGTTGTGATATCTGCTTATTAATTGTTATAGTTCTGTTATCAAAATCTATGTCTTTCCAAGTAAGCCCTTTTAGTTCACCAATACGTAGACCACAGTAATAGAGGATCTCCCAAGCACATCTAAATTTAATATCAGTTTCTACAGATAAAAACTTTTGAAACTCATCATAAGTAAAAAATTCCATTTCTTTGGGTAGTTCATTTGGATCGTTGAAGTTAGTCATTTTTCTATATACGTGACTAAAATTAAAACCATACCAATCTGATGCAAAATTGAGAATTGATTTTAAAAACTTGAATATATCATTCTTATATCTTGTTGAAATATTAAATGAATTTAAATATCTTTTCCATCTTTCATAAACATCAATATTAAAGTCTTTAAGTTTAGTATTATTAAGTGGCTCTAAATATACTTTTTTATTCTTATAGTTATATTTAGTAGTATCTTTAACAATTGTAGATCGTTGCTCAATAAATAGAGATGTCATTTGACCAAATGTGACCATACTAACATTAGCTTCATTTTGTGATTTTATTTTAAATTCTGCTTCTGCATCTTGAGCTTCATGTTTAGTAGCGTATTGTTTAGAATGATATTGTGATTTTGTTCCATCGAGTTTTTTATATCGTGTTCTAAAGAACCAACATCTACCATCTTTTGTAGGTGTATTAGATTTATAAACGGGCATTAAATCATCTTCCTTTCTAATAAAAGGAATAGCCAAAATTACGCTGAAAACTTGTATTTTTTACCGATTGTGTTATAATTTATATATGGAAACCAAAACGGCATTATAATCTTATAATGTATTTGTTTTATAGTTTGTCAGACTGAAACATAATTTGGATATTCCTATCTCGTATTACCAGTACGAGATTTTTTTTATTTATAATCTCTTATATGTCTAATAATTCTATATTTAGATTTATATTTTGCCATATATTCTTGTTCACTTAATCTTTCAGGCATATATTTAAATTTATTATTGAGCTTTAGTGGTGAAATAATCACTTCATTTCCGTCATGTTCAACTTTAACAACTCTGTAATTAGGCAACCATTCATCATCACTTGCAGTATCTAAAATAAAGTAATTATCAGTATTTAAATACTTAACTCTACGGCCAATAACAATATCTCCAATACAAAATACAGGTTCCATTGAATCTTCATTAATAACAAATCCAATTCTATCATCGTCATGTATTAAATATTTTGGAATATATTCCCATTCTGTACTTGAAGTAATAACTTCATCATCTACAAATTTTTGATTTTCAATAGCAACTCGTTCTTTAAAGTCTAATATTTCAGAATCAGAAACATTACTTATGTTGTCAGGCAATGTAGTTAAATTACCGATTGAAACTTTAAAATATTCAGCTATCTTTTGTAATTGATATGGATCCGGTGATGTTCTACCACGTGTCCAATCACAGAAAGTGCTATATTTAATTCCAATGGATTCAGCAACTTCGGTTCTTTTAACTTTATTCTCGTTTAATAGACGTCTTAAGTTAGTACCAATTGTACTTCTTTCTTCTGCCTTTGACATAGCATCTACCTCCTACAATTTAATGATAAATTATTATGCTAAATTTGTCAAGCATATTGCAAAGAAAATGATAAATTTATCAAAAATATATTTACATAAAATCCAAACCATTGTATAATTAAATTGAAGATAAGAGGAGGTGAAACCATATGAAAATATCATTAAGAGCTTTACGAGTTAATGCAGGATATACTCTTAAAGAAGCTAGTAAAAAGTTAAGTATTAGTTCAGAAACTTTAAGAAGTTATGAAAATAAAAAAACACATCCTGATTTTAAAAAGTTAAGCGAAATACTTAATTTATACAATGTTAAATATGGAGATATTGTATATTCAAATGATTATAGTGATTTAATAATTGCTAAAGAATAGTCTGACAAACTATAAAACAAGTACATTATAAGAAAGGAAAAATATGAAAGATCAAATAGAATTTTATAATTATTTAAGAAATATGTTTCGTAATGGTAACCATAAAGATATCTGTCCAGAGTATCTAAACGCTTATTATGAGATTGAAGACGCTCTATCAGACACATACAAGAATAAAGTATATTATGCTATGAGTGACTATATATATTTAGGTATTATTCCTAAACCATATTTATTTGAAAAGTGCAAAGAATGGGGATATTTAGTTCCGTTTATGGCAAAGATGAGAAATGAAATAGAAAGATATGGCAAAGTATAATAAAACTCAAATGTACTTTTTTAAATTTCCAAACACATTTTTTGATACAGATGAAATTGAAGAAATAGAAGCTGATCCTGATGGAGATAGTATAATTGTTCTATATTTAAAATTAATTGCCCTAGCTACGAATAAAATGGGATATCTATGTAAGATAATAGCAGGTGAATTAATTCCTTATACAACAGAAGAATTAGCACATAAAACGAGCAATGACATAGATGACTTTAAGAGAAGATTGTTAAAATTAAAGAACGTTGGATTGATAGAACTTAAAGATAACATGTTATTTATAGAAGAGGCATTAAATTATACTAACCAATCAGTAAGTGCTAATAAGAAAGAAAAACAACGTAGGGGTAAAAATTGTCCACCAAGTTGTCCACCAGATAAAGAGATAGAATTAGATGAAGAGTTAGAATTAGAAAATAGAGATAAGAATATAGATATAAGAGAAAAGAAAAAAGAAAAAGATTGTTCTTTCGAACAACAAGAAGGAAAGACACCTCATCCTGCTTTGCAGGATATATGTAGTCAAGTGGTGGAATATCTAAACAAAAAAGCATTCAAACATTATCAACCTGACTCAAAGAAAACAGTTAGTTTAATAAAACAAAGACTTAATGAGGGTTATATTATAGAAGACTTTTATAAGGTAATAGATAATAAAACAACTGAATGGATAGGAACTGACTACGAAGATTACTTAAGACCAATTACTTTATTTAGTGATAACTTTGAAAACTATTTATATGAAACACCGTGTAGAAATGAAATGGATTGGAAATCTTACCATTATGAAAGTGATGACATATATTAGGATCCCCCCCGAGGGTTCTTTTTATTTTAAATTGAAAAATTCACCACCCACACGCCACCTAAATTCACACAAAAGTTAGTTTTCCGTGAGTTTTTTGGAAATAACACTAAGTATACAAGTTTAATAAAAGTTTAACTAAGGTTAAAAAATAGTTTAACCAAAGTTAAGAAATAGTTAAACAAAAGTTTAAGCAGTATAGAATAGTATAGATTAGTATAGATAAGATTAGATTAGATTAGTGTAGATTAGATATATTATCCAGACGAAAATAAATACATTATAAAAAAAACATTAGCATTAACTAATACTCAATTCTTTTAAAGTCCAAAGGATCTTCACAAATAATTTCTAATGAATATTTGATTCTTAATAATTTGATAACTTCAGATCTTACTTTCTCATAATCATTATCATCAACATTAAAAATATCTTTAGCTGAATTATAATGTTGTAAAAATGTTGCTTCCCACATAGCATTTCTACTAAAAGAACTAGCTAAATAAAATGCAATAACTTCAGGCATGACATAATCAATAATAAACTCATGATAATTATCATAAAAAGGATTTATTATAGTATCTAGCTCTTTATCTGAAATATCTTCATCAGTACTTTTTCTAATCATATTATTCCTCCAATTCTTTGTATTTATCACTTAATATTTAAAATTAATCAAGTGTATTTAGCAGATTTTAAAAATTGGATAGCTATTTTAGGTCAAAAAGCCAAAATTCGACAAAATTATGATATAATTGAATAGAAGATTTATTCTTACATTGGAGGTAGTGTTATGGCAGTAAAGAAAAGTGTACTATATAGTAAATTATGGGATAGTTGTAATACATTAAGAAGTAAAGGTGGCATGGATGCTACTCAATATAAAGATTATGTACTTATTGTATTATTTATGAAAGTTATTACAGATAAGTATTATCATAAAAAGGAGTCTTTAATAGAAGTTCCGGAAGATGCTAATTTTAATACAATGATTTCTTTAAAAGGTAAGAAAAATATTGGTGAAGAATTTAATAAAATATTAGCTAAAATCGCAGAAGAAAATGACTTACAAAATGTTATTGACGTCGTTGATTTTAATGATGAAAATAAACTTGGTAAAGGTAAGGATATGATAGATGCTCTAACGGGATTAGTTGAAGTATTCCAAGATCCTGAATTGGATTTTAGTAATAATAGAGCAGATGATAATGATGTGTTAGGAGATGCATACGAATTCCTAATGAAAAAATTTGCTTCTGAAGCTGGTAAGAGTAAAGGACAATTTTATACTCCATCAGAGGTTTCAAGAATCATGTCAAAAATCTTAAAAATATCAGAATCTAAAAAAAGCCCAATAGAAGTTTATGATATGGCATGTGGATCCGGATCATTATTGATTAAGGCAGGAAATGAAGCTACTGATAATTCAAAAGTTTATTTATATGGTCAAGAAAAAGATACTAACACTGCAGGTCTTTGTGTTATGAATATGTTTTTACATGGAAATGCAACTGCACAAATAAAAGTGGGTAATACTTTAACAAATCCTCAGTTTCTAGAAAATAGAAAAGTAAGGACATTCGACTTTTGTGTTGCTAATCCACCATTCTCAGTAAAAAAGTGGAATACAGATTTAACTGCAGTTAACAACTATGACAGATTTACTGGTTTTGGAACTCCTCCAGACAATTGTGGAGATTACGCATTTTTACTGCATATGCTAAAATCTATAGATCCAGTAAATGGTAGAGGTGCAATTATTCTTCCACATGGTGTGTTATTTAGAGGTGGACAAGAAGAATTAATAAGAAAAAACTTATTAAAAAGTGGTTTTATAGAGGGAATCATTGGATTACCAGCTAACTTATTTTATGGTACAGGTATTCCTGCTTGTATAATAGTTCTTGATAAAAAAGATGCTACTGATAGAAAAAATATTTTTATGATTGATGCAAGTAAATTTTTTGTTAAGGATGGTAACAAAAACAAATTAAGAGAAGAAGACATTAAAAAGATAACTGATACATATTTAAATAAAACTGAAATTGAACATTATTCAAAAAAAGTATTAATGGCAGATATAGAAAAAGAAGAGTATAATTTAAATATTCCTAGATATATTGATTCTTCTGATGAAGAAGTTATTCAAGATATAAAAGCTCATTTACTTGGTGGCATTCCAAAAGTAGATATTGATAGATTATCAAAATATTGGAATATAGCGCCAAAATTAAGAAACAAGTTGTTTAACAATAACGAAAAAGATGGTTATTTAAATTTAATGGTTGATAAAGATTCTATTAATGATGAAATAACTAACTCAGAAGAATTTATTAATTATTCTGTTGAATTAAGTAAGAAAGTCAATTCATGGGAACAGGATAATAAGAATATATTATATTCAATTTCATCTGATAGTAGCGTTAAAAATATAATAAACGTTCTATCAAGTTCAATTTTAAAAGATTTCGAAAACGACAAATTAATTGATAAATATGAGGCATATGAATTTTTAATGGAATATTATAATAACTCATTAAAGGATGATATCTATTTAATAATCGAAAATGGATGGATTCCCAAATTAGTTTATGCTCAAGATAAAAATGGGAAGATAAAAAAGAATGAATTCGATTCAGATTTGTTACCAAAAAAAATAGTTATAAATGAATATTTTAAAAAAGAAAATGATAATATTGAAAAATTGAATAATGATTTAAATGATCTATCTCAAGAATTCGATTCAATGGTAGAAGAAAATACAGGTGACGAAGAAATATTTAATGATGAAGACAAAGTAAACGAAAAATTAATTAAAGATAAAATTAAAGAAGAATCAGAAGAAAATATTTCTATATTAAAAGAATTAATTGAGAATTTATCATCACAAAAAGAATTGAAAAAAACTATAAAAAAATATCAAGAAGCTTTAAATTTATTAATAATTGATAAGTATAATTCATTTGATGAAGATGCTTCTAAAGATTTAATAATTACTAAAAAATGGTTTAAATCAATTGAAAGAACATTTGATGATAAATATGAAGATTTAGTTTATGACTTATCAAACAGAATAATAAGTGAATATGAAAACTATGAAGAAACTTTAGGGCAACTTTCTAAAAAAACATCTGATTTAGAATCTTTAGTATTGAAAGATTTGGAGAGGATGGGATTTTAATGGTAAATAAATGGAAAACTGATTCGCTTGAACATTTGACATTTAAAATTGGTGATGGATTACATGGAACTCCAATTTTTAATGATTCTGGAAATTATTATTTTATAAATGGTAATAATTTTCAAAAACGAAAAATAGTTATATCTGAAAATGATTCAAAAATAAAATATGATGAAGCAAAAAAATATTTAAAAGATTTAAATGAAAATACTATTTTGATTTCAATTAATGGTACAATTGGTAATATGGCATTTTACAATAACGAAAGAATAGTTTTAGGTAAAAGTGCATGTTATATTAATTGTAATCAGAGCAGAATATTAAAACAATACTTATTTTATGTTCTAGGTTTTAAAAAAAATCAAGAAATACTTATTGGGAATACTACAGGCACTACAATTAAAAATTTATCATTAAAATCTATAAGAGATTATTTGGTTTTTTATCCGGAAAGTAAGAAAGAACAAAAAATAATAGCAGAGTCTCTATATAATATTGATAATTTAATAGATTCATTACAATTGCTAATTAGTAAAAAAATAAATATAAGAGATGGATTTTTACACTTATATTTTAATAAATTAAATAGATTAGACGGATATGAGAAAGAATGGATAAAGATTAAAATAAATGAAATTTCCAAAGAAATTATTAAAGGATCTGGATTGTCTAAAGAAGATGTTGATCAAGATGGAAAATCAAAATGTATTTTGTATGGTGAATTGTTTACAAAATATAATGAAAATATTAATAAAGTGGTGTCAAAAACAAATATTGAAATCGGTGTAAAGTCAAGAAACGGAGATATATTGATACCAGGATCAACTACTACAGTTGGCAGGGATTTAGCAAAAGCTTGTCTTATAAATGAGGACAATGTTTTGTTAGGTGGAGATATTAATATAATACGATTAAAAGATAATATGTATCCTTTATTTATATCATATTTGTTTAGTAATTGTTTAAATTCGCAAGTTGAAAAGGTTGCACAGGGAACAACTATTATTCATTTACATGGCAAAAACATAGGAAAAATAAGTATTAATATTCCTAGAGATTATAACGAACAAAAACAATTAGCAGACACTGTTTTAAAAATGGATTGTGAAATAGAAGCATTAAAAGAAAAACTATCAAAGTATAATAAAATAAAAGATGGTATGATGGAAGATTTATTAACTGGTAAAGTGAGGTTAAGTTATGAGTAGTGTAAATGAATTAGAAGTAAAAACTCAAGAAAGATTATTACATAAAATATTTGAAGAAAAACTTAATTATACTTATCTTGGTAATTTTGAAGATAGAGAGAATAATTCTAATATTGAAGATGAATTACTTTTAAAATTTTTAATAAAGAAATATCCTGAAGAATTAGCCCGAAAAACAATTGCTGAGTTAAAAAAGGTAGCTCATAATGAAACTAAATCATTATATGAAATTAATAAAGAAGTTTATGAATTATTAAAATATGGTAAAGGTATTACTCTTTATGTAGGTCAAAAAGAAGAAAAAGTATATTTTGTTGATTACGATAATTTTGATAATAATGATTTTTATGTTGCTGAAGAAGTAACTTACAGAGGTCAAAATGAAAAAAGACCAGATATAGTTATATATATAAATGGTATAGCTATAGGAGTAATTGAATTAAAAAGAAGTACTGTTTCTATAAATGAGGGAATAAGACAAAATCTAGATAATCAAAAACCTATATTTATTGATAGATTTTTTACAACAATTCAATTTATTGTAGCTGGAAATGATTCTGAGGGATTAAAGTATGCAACTACATTAACTCCAGCCAAATACTATTTACCTTGGATTGAAGATTATAAAGCTATAGGAAAATTACATGAAAAAGTAAATAGTCTTATTGATAAAAATGACTTATTAATAGATCAACAGATTCCATCATTATTTGAAAAAGAAAGATTACTTGATTTATTAGATAACTTTATTGTATTTGATGGTGGTATCAAAAAGGTGCCAAGATATAATCAATATTTTGGTGTAACAAATGCCAGAGAATTTGCTATAAAACATGAGGGTGGAATACTTTGGCATACTCAGGGATCAGGTAAATCGTTATCAATGGTCTTAATTGCAAAATGGATATTATCTCATATTGATAATTCAAGAGTATTAGTATTTACTGATAGAAAAGAATTAGATAAACAAATTAAAGATGTATTTGAAAATGCTGGTGAGAAGATTCACAGAGCTACAAGTAGTAGCGATTTATTACAGTCCTTAAATGAATATTCAAAAGGTAGATTAATATGTTCTTTAATACATAAAGTAGGAAGTTCTGTAGATGAAGAATCAGATAAGAATTATTCTGAATATGTAAAAGAATTAACAAAATATAAAAATGAAAACTTTTCTGCAAAAGGCGATCTATATGTTTTTGTAGATGAATGTCATAGAACTCAAGCAGGATTATTGCATGATGAAATGAAACGTCTATTACCTAATGCAACGTTCTTTGGTTTTACAGGAACACCATTAATGAAGAAATCAAAAGCAACAACATTAGAGAAATTTGGTAAATATATTCATACATATAAATTTGATCAAGCAGTAAAAGATGGTATAGTTGTTGATTTATGTTATGAATCAAGAAATGTTGAACAAAGAATTAATAATAAAGCTAAAATTGATGAATGGTTTGAAGCTAAAACTGCTGGATTAAATGAATATGCAAAGCAAAAGTTAAAAGAGAGATGGGGTAATCTTCAAAGTATTACCAGCTCTGGAAGTAGATTAGAAGAAGTTGTTAAAGATATTATCTTTGATTTTGAAAAGATACCTAGACTTGAACAATGTAAGGGAACTGCTATGTTAGTAGCAAGTTCAATATTTGAAGCTTGTAGATATTGGGAAATTTTTCAAGCAAAGGGATTTGATAAGTGTGCAATAATATCATCGTACTCACCATATATTGCTGATATAAAGGGTGAAGAAGATGGTGAATTTACATTATCAGATAAACAAAAAATCTTTGAAGTATATGATAAGATGTGGGATAAAAATAAATATCCTAAGTTAAGAAGTGATAACGAACACGATGATTATACTCAATGCTTTGAAGATGATGCAATCCATAAGTTTATTAATAGTCCATCAGAAATGAAAGTACTTATAGTAGTAGATAGGCTTTTAACAGGCTTTGATGCGCCTTCTGCAACATATTTATATATTGACAAGAAAATGCAAGATCATGGTTTATTTCAAGCAATATGCCGTGTAAATAGGCTTGATGCAGGTAAAGATTTAGGATACATAGTTGACTATAAAGACTTGTTTGAGAATATTGAGGGTGCTGTAGAAGATTATACTAATGGAGCCTTTGATAATTTTGATAAAGATGATATTACCGGATTATTGAAAGACAGATTAAAATTTGGTAGTGAAAGATTAAATAATGCATTAAAGAAAATCAAATCAATCTGCGAACCAGTAGAAAATCCAAAGGGAACACTTGAATTTTTACATTACTTTGTTGCTGAAGATTTAGATACTATAAGTGAATCAAGAGAAGATAATTTGAAAAATACTGAAGCAAAAAGAATTGAATTTTATGATGCCGTATCAGATCTTGTTATTGCATATACTAATATTGCTGATGAGATGACTAAAGCTGGTTATACAAAAGAAGAAATAAAACAGATAAAAGAAGATGTTAATTTTTATAATAATGCTAGAGATGAAGTAATGAAGTCAGCAGGAGATTATATTGAACTTAAGAATTATGATAGTTCAATGAGATATATGATTGATAATTATATTGGTGCTGAAACATCAGAGTCTCAATATAAATTGGATGAAGCAACACTATTAGATGTTATAGTAGCAAGTGGGTTAGATAAAGCAACTGAATCTATGCCTAAGTCATTTAAAAATAATAAGAAAGCAATGGCGTTAGCAATTGAAAATAATATTGCATCAACAATTATTAACAATCAAAATCAAAATCCAAGATATTATAGTAAGATGTCAGAATTATTAAGTGAGTTGATAGAACTTAAAAAAGAGCAAAATCTTGATTATCAAGCTTACTTAGAAAAATTAATTGAACTTGTTAGAAAAGTTAAAAATCCGGAACTTAGTGGTCAATATCCTAAATCAATCCATAATACCAGATTAAGAGGATTATTTGATATTTTAGATAGTAATGAGGAGGAAACACTTGACCTTTATGATATTTTAACTAATAATGTACCTAAAGACTTCATGGATTCAAAGATGAAACAAAGAGAATTAAAACTATTATTATCTGTAAAATTGGATGACGAGTCAAAAGTAGAAGAAATCTTTAATCTATGGAAAAATACAAGAGGGTGTTAGGTACAAATGTTAATAAATAACTACAATATAGAAATCAATAGAAAAGATGTTAAAAATATAAATCTTAAAGTATATCCAGATTTATCTATCAAAGCATCAGTTCCTAAAGATATGAATATATCTAAAGTGAAGACAATGATAATTTCTAAAGATGAGTGGATCAAAAATCAATTAAGAAAATATGAAGAACAAAATCGTATTTCTAAAAGAGAATATGTATCTGGAGAAGATCATTATTTAAATGGAAAAAGATATATTCTTAGAGTTTATGATTCAAATACTCCAAGTATTAAAATTGAAAAAAATAATATATTAGCAATGTATGTAAGAAAGTCTTCAAGTGTGGAAAATAAAGAAAGATTATTAAATTCATTTTATAAAGAAAATCTAAAAGTTAAAATAGATAAATTTATGCCAGAACTTGAAGAATTGATTGGAGTAAAAGCTAAAAAATATTATATTAGAAAAATGAAGAATAAATGGGGTAGTTGTAGCACTGAAAAAAAAGAAATAATATTTAATTTGGATTTGGCAAAAAAGAAAGATGTAGAAATTAAATATGTAATAACACATGAATTAATTCATTTAATAGAAAGAAAACATAATGATAATTTTAGATTACTAATGAATAAGTATTGTCCTAAATGGGAACAATATCATGATTCATTAAATGAAGTATTAAATGATAATAAAATGTTTGAAAATTAGTGAATGTTAGATATTTAATTGTAAAGATGTGTTATAATATATGTATAGATAATAGAGTTACATTTCATTTAATGATGGAGTGTGCTCTATTTTTTTGATTGGAGGTGTTAAAATGATTGATAACATTATGTTAGATGCTGAATTAAAAAAGAAAGATAAAGAAGACATGAGAGCCATTGATGCAATACGAGAAGAACTTAAAAATTATAATATGGTTGATTTTGTAGAAAAAGTTTCTGCTCTTATACTTATTCCAGAGAATCAAAGCAAATCAGTAATATTTCAAACAATGATAAGTACCGCTTTATCTTTAAATGAGTGTGATTATAATAGCGAAAATAAGATGAGTTATGGAAAATTCAAACAATTTGTTTATAAATTTTCTAATTTAAATAAAAAAGTTATGATTGATCCAACTGAGTTCCCATTCGCATTACCAGTTATTTATTATGATAATTACTATGTCTTTATGGGAGCTAATTCTTTATCACCATTATATGTTAATCAAATGTTAAAATTGTTTAGTATATATAGCAATAAGTTAGATCCTTTTGAATCCAGAAGATTAAAAAAATTAATTAATGGACTATTGACTATATCAAGCAGAATATTTTTTAAATTAGATATTAGGTTTAATGATTTAAAAAGTTTTAATAAGGATATTGATATAAAAATATTACCTTCTAATATTATGAATAAGTACTGTGATATGGTTAGATTTGATATGAAAGAATTAGAGAATTTGCTAGGAGAAGATTATAGCGACTTAATTATTAATTTCGGTGATGTTTCAATAAATGAAATAAATGATTTTGATAATCAAAAGTTTTATAGAAGACCATTTATAATTTCTAATAAATTCGCAATTATATTAGATGTTACGACTATCATTTCTTTAATAATGAATTTAATTATTAAAAGATTTATTAAATGTAATGAAATAAATATATTTACAGAATATAATAAATTAAGTTTACTTAATTTGAATAAAGATTTTTTCAGAATGGGCTTTCAAGAGCTTGATCCTAAGGCATTTAATATTATTTTAGATAAAAATGAGAATGTTAATGAATCAATATATCTTTGTGGCAACGATATTGTTTTTTATAATTTGGTCTTATTTGATAATGGACAAGATTATGAATATGAACAAAACTATTATCTTGATATTGATAAACACTACATTTCAAAAAGAATAAAATATATATCATCACATCTAAAAAAAGAGAATATAGAAGAAGATAAGATTATTACAATAATTACGCCAACAACATTAGGAAGAAATATGTATTATATGTTAAGCGTTGATAAAAGTTACAATTTGCTCACATTAAGTCAATATGAAATAAATGCAATTGCTATTAATGAGCAAGATCATTTAATGTTTTTATACAGATATATAAAAGCTAGAAATAGATTAGAGCATTACCATAAAAATTTGTTTTCAGAATTAAATATAGTAGCATTATATTCTGAACATGATAATTCATTTTATTTTAGTGATGATTTTGACACCAAAGAAACACCAATGTATCTAATAGGTGAATATAGTAGCGATTATATTTTAAAATCTTACATAAATGAGTCTTTCCATTTAGCAAAATATAAAAATAGGTTTTCTATGATTGAAGTAATAAAACAAGATGATAATATTTATTTTGCACCAGGTTTATTTTTCAATCGACAATTAAATAATCTAATTGAATGTAATAATTTTTTTATTTGGGTGTTAAGTGATGAACAAATTCCAGGAAATTTGTATTCTTCTGTAAAATTAATAATAGATATGATTTCTTACTGGCTATCACAATTTCATGATTTTCTAGGTTTAATTAGTGGTGTGTTTAATATTGTAATCCATTGTGATGATAGCTTAAACATAATCCCATATGATAAAAAAGAAAAAGCAGGAGAAATAAAGTTTGTTATAAATAATAATACATTAGATATATACTTTATGAAAAATTCTCTTAAATATTTTGATGAAAGTGGTAATTCTAAAGAAAAAGAATTTATTTGGAATATTATTAATTATATATGTAATGAATATTGTTTAAGTATTGATCCCAATCTTATAGATAAGAAATTTGAAAACACATATAAAAAGAAAATAATAACTATGAATTCTCTAGAAGATGCTTATATGTTGCCATTTGATGATCAACCTCTTGTAAAAGTTGATAGTTCTGATATAAATTTAATTTTAGACGACATTGGATTATTCTTGAAAAATGAACTAAACATAGATTATGGAAAAATAGATGATTATAAAGTTTTAAATAAAATTGTTGGATTTTTGTATCAGAAATTATTGAGTATTGTTTTAAAGTATAAAAAAGATCAGTTAATTGATTTCTTATATATTGAATTCGAAAAAAATTTATCATCAATGTTAATTAGGCAATCTAATTATGCAAATGATATAGCATGTTATCCAAATAGACAAACGGAAATAAATAATAATATAAATGATTTAAATAGAACATCAGTTGCTTTAAAGTTTTTAATCGAACTTGTTAGTTCTACGAAAGTTATTGGCACAGAAGATATATCTATATATGAATTAAACTATGCTCTTTCAGTTGCATCTACAATAATCGATTTTGCATATACCTGTGATATTTATTATTATAATATGGCAGAAAATACTTTGACATTATTGAATTCAAATAGGATGGGCTATAATAGAGATTTCTTAAATCGTGTTAACAAAGTACTAAAATTTGCTAAAACTGAAAAAATGTCGCCTATTGTTAAAAATAAACGTGAGCATATATTTAAATATACAGATATAGTTAAAAAAGAGGTTTCTGGATTTGAAGATTCATTTTTTGAAGAGTTTGGTTTTACGTTTAGTGATTTTACTGAAGTTACTGTTTCGTTGCTAGAAATGGCAGGAAATCAAGATAGTACATTAAACAGTGTTTTCGGTTTTACAAGAGATGAAATAAAAAAATATATAAATAATCGTATAAGTAATGAAGCAATTGATAAAGTTATTGATTATCTTTCTCAAGTTGAAAGAGATGATTATTTATTGCCATCTGCTCCATATAAAAAGGAAGATGTATATCCTTGGAGAAATAATAGAGCGTTGTCATTAAATAGAAAACCGTTGATACAATATAGTGATAAAATAATATATGGTTATAGAACTTTGATTAATTCAGTACATTTTCTTTTTGAAATAATAAACAATGGTACCTTTAAATCACACAGTCCCAAAATGAAAAAATATATGTCTGAAATTTCAAGAGAAAGAGGAGATTATTTTAATGAACTGGTATTTAATTATCTTTCAAGTTATGAATATTTAATTGTAGATAAAAAAGTGAATAAAATTAATAAAAAAAGAATAGTAGATAGTAATAATCAAACTTTAGGTGATATTGATATCATATTTATATCAAAAAGAAAAAAGAAAATAATGATTTGTGAAACAAAAAACTTTGAACTGTCTAGAAATATGTATGAATTATATTTTGAATATAAAGATATGTTTGATCCTAAAAATGAAAAGAGTTTTTATAATAAGCATATGAAACGAGTTGATTGGTGCAGGAAAAATATCGATGAAATTAAGAAATACTATAAATTGCCAAATACAAAATGGAAAATAGATTATTGCTTTATTGTCAATGAACCATTAGTTAGTAATAATGCAATGAAAGCTAATGTAAAAACTTGCACAATAGAAGAATTGGAAAAATATGTATAAAATAAGAGTCAAAATGAATCGGCTCTTTTAGTATGTTAATTTGTAGAAGTATCTCCTTTATCATAATTCCATTTAATAGTGGCAAGACTTTTTAAAAATTCAACATCAATATCAAAGTATTTAATTACATATTTAGTTGGTACACAATGAGATGGTAAATACTTATTTGGATACTTATCTCTAAATTCTTTTTCAATACTTCTTTTAATAGTTCCTGCAACTGATTGCGTAAGATCTGCGATTTTCATTATATCTTGAGTTGATACCCATGGCTTAGCTAGTATGTTTAATATTTCATTAGCTCTCATAAAAAAATACCCCCTTTCAAAAAGGTATTATATTTATCACTTATTATTTGAAATTAGTCAAGTATTACTTTATTAATAATGAAATAATTTTTGCTCAAAATGTAAAATGGAATTTGCTCATTTTGTAAAATACTTATTTTTAAATATGGATATTGCGTCTCAATATGTGGTACCTAAAATGATAAATTTAACAAAAGTTCAAAATAAAAATATCAAAATAGTCATGTCTCAAAATAGGGCTTCTCTCATAGAAATATTATATAAAATAGGCTTAGAATAAAGCAAAAATGCCTTTGAAAAAGATTTGACAAATTGCTAAATTTTTTAGCAAAAATAAAATGCCCCCTGAAGAAAGCAAAAACTCTCATTATTGCTCTGATTAGTGTTTACAAGAATTTGTGAGCACTTTGCTCAAATTTTTAAAATAACATGATTATTGCAAACATTTAAGATATAAAGTAGTATAATTGATATGAACCTCGTTTCTTGGACAAAACAGAAATGAGGTTTTTATATGGGAAAATTATCATTTGAAGATAAAATAAATTTGTATAATGATAGAAAATCAGGAGTATCAATTTCATCATTGTGTTCAAAATATAAAATATTACATGCTAATGTTGAATATTTAACTAGATTAATAGATAAGCATGGTTATGATATTTTAAGAAAAAATAGAAACAGAAAATTTACATCTTATGAAAAGGAACAAATTATTAATCGTGTATTATTAAATAACGAATCCCTTTTATCTGTTGCAATTGATGAAGGATTATCTAGTCCAGGAATGTTAGTAAATTGGATTAAAAAATATAGAGAAAACTATTATAATATAGTTGAACGAAAGCGAGGTCGGCCAACTATGCCTAAAGTAACAAAGAAAAAAGAAAATGAAACAGATAAAGATAAAATAAAAAGATTAGAGGAAGAAAATTTATATTTAAAGGCGGAACTAGAATACTCAAAAAAATTGAGAGCCGTTGTTCAAGCAAGGAAGAATCAACAACAGA
>OIZL01000626.1_pt1 | contig 24497 bp, 20 predicted proteins | sample 1588541 | NCBI WGS metagenome assembly OIZL01 (sample SAMN03283285) | human gut metagenome | biome: human-associated habitat; material: feces | host: Homo sapiens | place: Peru | collected 2012 | reverse complement strand
TATGTTTATACATCATCAACAGCAAGTAGTTATCCATCAGGATGTTTATTAAATAGTACATACTACCTAACTGCATCATCAACAACTGAAGGAATAAATACAGGAAATGGAAAAGCAACAATAACATATATTGGAAAAGAAATTTCAAATTTAGACTTTTCCGGGGCTAACAAACCATCATTAGTGAGTAATATGATACCAGTTTATTATGATGAAACATCAGGAACATGGAAAAAAGCTGATGCAAATAATAAAAATTCTAATTATCAATGGTATAGTTATGAATCAAGTGGAGATAAAAAAGGAATGTGGGCTAATGCTGTAACAGTAAAAGATACAAATAGACAAACTTATTTAAATGCAACACCGGGAACAGTAATACCAATGGATGACATAAATACAATGTGGGTATGGATACCAAGATTTAAAGTTAATACAACAGATTTTACATTAATTAGGGGAAAAGACAGTGGTTATTGCTATGAACGTGGTGAAGGACCAACCACTAACACAAAAGAAGAATGTGAAAAATTAAATTCTAATTTTGTTTGGGTTTCACATTATAAAAATCCTGCTGCTATAGATATAACATTTGTAAAAGAAAATGAAAAAGCCATTGATTCATTTACTTTTGGAGATAAGGAATTAAGTGGATTTTGGTTTGCAAAATTCGTAACAAGTCATAGTACATTAGCATCAAGTACAACAGAAAATAACTTGGGATGTACCAATGAAACATGTAGTAATGCAAATGGAATAATAATAAAACCAAATGTAACAAATTTAAGATGGAATAACGTAAGTAATTTCTTCTTTGCTAGTAGAAGTATGGAACAACCTAATAATAGTTTTGGTTTTATAAATACTGAAGTAGATACACATATGAGTAAAAATAATGAATGGGGAGCAGTAGCATACCTAACACATAGTATCTATGGAAGATGCACTGATAATACAACATGTACAGAAGTAGGAATAAATAGCAATGTTAATAAGCAAACAGGATATGGAGCGCCTGCAGGAAGCAATACATCTGTAGGAACCGGAACATATAATATGACATCAGGAAAAGATGCCTCAACAACAGGAAATATATATGGAATATATGATATGAGTGGAGGAGCAAATGAATATGTCATGGGAGTGTATAATAAAACAATAGGTTCATCTGGATTTGTTAGTTTACCAGATGAAAAATATTATAATAACTATACAGTGACAAGCTATAGTGGACATGCCTTAACAGAAACACAAGAATGGTATTGGGATAGTGCAGGCTATGTTGAAAGCAGTTATCCTTGGTATTCACGTGGAGGAATGTTTGTTGATAGTTCAAGCGCAGGAGTATTTAAATTCACCCAGGCTAATGGTGGGCGAGGAGAAAACATGTCTTTCCATGTTGTAATTTCCAATAAATAGCTTAAAATAGCTTAAAAATAATCTTGTTAACTTATGATTTATCATAAGTTTTTTCTTATTACATTAATTATTCTAATAGTTATATAAATATATTGAACACCACATGCTATTATTAAAGGCCACATATTTATATCAAGGTATGTTAATATAAATAATAAACTTGTTTTTATAATAACTCCAATTATATTAATTTTCATTAATTGTTTTGATTTATCCATTGCTTGCATACAAGAAGATAATGGATTTAAGATATAAGATATTAAGAAAATAATTGATGTTATTTGTAAATAGTTAGCTCCTAAAGTAGTATTAAATAATAGTTTTAAACATTCTTCAGGAAATATAAATAATATAATTGTACATATAATACCTATAAGTAAAGATAGTTTACAAGCAAGAATTAGTTTCCTTTTTGTTTCTTTATATTTTTTATTTGCATAACTTTTTGATATAACAGGAAGTAAGGCACTTGATATGGCACCACTTAAGAAATTAGGCATCATAACCATAGGTAAAACATAACCAGATATTATGCCATACTCTTTTGTTATATAAGATGTTTGATATCCTAATTTTAAGAAAACAAATGTAATAATAATGGGTTCTAAAAATAATCCAATTGATGAGATAAGCCTTGATGTAGTCGTTGGAATAGAAATAGAAAAAATATCTTTAATATTATTTAAATCAGGCTTTATATCATTTTTACTTATTTTTGTTTTGCTAGGCATAAATAAAAGAAGTGTAACAATACCTAAACCTTCACTTAAACAGTTTATAAATACAAGTCCTGATACGGCATAACTAATGTTTATTTTTAATAAGTAAGGTATTATAAATATAATAGATATTATCCTTGTTATTTGTTCAATCATATTGGATACTACATTGGGAAACATTTTTTCTTTACCAAAGAAGTATCCTTTTATAATACTTGATGTTGTTATAAAAGGAAGTGTTATTCCAATAGACATAATTGGATAGTAAAGTATTTCATTATGTAGCAAGTTATTTGCTATAAAAGGGGATAATAATATAATAAGAATAATTAAAAATATATTAAAAATGATAGCTATGGGAAGAAAACCTAAAACTAGTTTTTTATTATTTCTAGTTCCTTCAGCAACAAGTTTACTAATCGCGGTAGGTAAACTTAACGTAGCAATTGTAATAAATAAATTAAATGTAGGTAAAACCATCATATAAAGACCTAAACCATCAACACCAATTACACGTGTTGTAATAATTCTTATAATCATACCTAGTACTTTAGTAATAAAACCTCCTAATACTAAAATTAATGTTGACTTTATAAATTTTTCTTTCATTTGGTTCACCTAAATAATTATATGAATAAATAGTGATAAAAAATATTAATTTTTTCATTAAAAATTTAGGTGCTTTTAAATTTGATAGGTATAATTATATATGTAAGATAATCGCCAGAGGGTAATTATCTTTAAAAAAAACTAAAAGAAAGGAGGAACTTTATGATTAAATCATATGAACAAGAGATTAAAGAAATAAGAGAAAAGAAAAGGGTAATACCTGCAACATTTGATCCAGTTTTTAAAAGTTTATTAACTAATAAAGATAATAGAGATTATCTAGTGGATTTAATATCTAATATAACTAAGATACCAAGATATGCAATTAGTAATAATATGATAATATTAAATAATGAGTTAGGTGTAGAATATTATGATAGTAAGAAGATGCAAACAGATATACTAGTGGAAATAGAAAATAATATAATTAACTTAGAAATGAATAATAGTTATTATGAAGGATTATTTAATAAAAATAGTGCATATCATCAAAAACTAATGGTAGATCAATATAAAAGTGGTTATGATTATGAAATAAAAAAAGTAATACAAATAAACTTTGATAATTTTAGAATCTTTAATTCTAAAGAAACAATAATAAAATTTCAAATGAAATCAGAAGATGGATTAGATGTAGAAGATTCATATGGAGTAGTATATCATGTTAATCTAGAAAAAATAAGAAATATTTGGTATAATAAAACTAGAAAAGAAAGCTTAACAGAATTTGATAGGAAACTATTAATGCTATGTATAACAAATAAGCAATCTTTAGAAGAAATAACCAAAGGAGATGAAGATTTAATGAAAATTAAAAAGAATCTTGAAAAAATATCTAATAATGAAAAAATAATTGGATTATACGATGTTTCTTTAGCTAAAGAGTATGAAGATAATTGTAGAAAGAAAGAACATGATAAAAGAGAAAAAGAGTTAAAAGAAAAAGAAGATGAACTAAAAGATAAAGAAGAAATGTTGACAACAAAACAGCAAGAGTTAACAACAAAAGAAGATAAACTCGACATCGAAAAAGAACAACTTGAAGCTAAAGCAGGACAGCTTGATATAAAAGAAGAAATTCTTAACAATCGTATATATGATTTAGCAAGATCGATGTTAAAAGAAAATATGGATATTGATACAATTAAAAAAGTTACATCTTTAAAAGAAGAAGAAATTAAAAATTTACTATAGTTATTCTAAAAAGAAATTTTTATTTCTTTTTTATTGCATTATTTTTTTATTAATTTTATAATTATTATTACTAGAAAGGATGATTTATATATGAATATAGGAATAATTGGAAGTGGTAGTTATGGTGTTGCTTTATTAAGTAGTTTAGTTAAAAGTAATAATATAACTTTATATACAAGATTTAAAGAAGAGGAAGAATACCTTTTAAAAAATAGAAAAAGTCCTAAAATAGATTATTTAATACCTTCTAAAGTCGAAATAACAAGTGATAAAGAATTATTAAAGAATAAAGATTTAATAATAATAGCTATTCCTACGGAAGGAATTGACTTAATAAAAGAATTAAAGCCTTTTATTAAATCATCTAATATTTTAATAGCTACAAAAGGTATAACAAATGATGGTTATTTTGTTTATGAAATAGTTAAAAATATTTTAAATACAAATAAAGTAGGTATAATTTCAGGACCTAGTTTTGCAAATGATGTTATTAAGGGGTATCCAATTGGTCTTTCTTTAGCATGTAAAAGTAATAATTTTAAAAATATTTGTTTAAAGGTTTTTAAAAATACTAATATAAAATTAAGACCAACAAAAGATATGATAGGTATATCAATATGTGGTAGTATTAAAAATGTTGTTGCCATAGCAGCAGGAATTCTTGATGCTTTAAATTGTCCTATGTCTACTAAAGCAATGCTTGTAACTGAGTCTTTACATGATATAAAAAATTTAATAAAACTTCTTGGTGGCAGTTCTAAAACATTTACTTCTTTTGCAGGTTTTGGAGATATGATGCTTACTTGTTCATCTATTGAAAGTAGAAATTATACATTTGGAAAGTATTTAGTGGAAAAAGATAAGACTTTTTTAGAAGAATATAAAAATAATACAACTGTCGAAGGACTTTACACTTTGAATTCTATTTATAAATTACTTAAAAATAAAAAAATATCAATCCCACTTATAGATATTATATATGAAATTGTATATAAAAATGAAAATCCTGAAAAACTATTAACATTTTTACTCGAAAAAGAATAGTTTTTTTGATATAATATTAAATGAAGTTTGGAAGTGAAATACATGAAAAGAAATGAAGTAGATAAAAGTAAGTTATCGCCAATGATGGTTCAATATATGGATATAAAAGATAAGTATGAAGATTCAATTATCTTTTTTAGACTTGGAGATTTTTATGAAATGTTTTTTGAAGATGCAATTTTAGCATCACATGAACTAGAATTAACTTTAACAGGAAAAAATTGTGGTTTAGAAGAAAGAGTTCCTATGTGTGGTGTTCCTTTTCATTCATATTTACCTTATCTTGAAAAACTTGTTAACAATGGGCATAAAGTAGCTATTTGCGAACAATTAACAGATCCAAAACTTAAAGGTATGGTAGAACGTGGTGTTATCCAAGTTGTTACTAAAGGAACTTTAATGGAAGCAAGTAGTGTTGATGAAAAAACAAACAACTATATAGGTAGTATTTATGATTATAGTCATTGTTATGCAATTAGTTATACAGATATAACAACAGGTAGTTTTTATACTGAATTAGTTAGTTATGATATAGATAAACTTATTAATGAAATAATAAGACTTGATATAAAAGAATTAATTGTAAATGATATAATTGATAGAAAAATAATAAATACTTTAAGAGAAAACTATAATATTTTAATTACAATTAGTAATAACTTGTTAGAAAGTGATACTTATAAATATATATATGAAGATATAAAGGATATAAGAATATCTAATTCAATTAAACATTTACTTAATTATTTAAATGAAACAAAAATGGGAAATCTTAGCCATTTACAAAAAGTAAAAGTAATAGATAAAAATAAGTATCTTGAATTAGATATTTATTCTAAAAGAAATCTTGAACTTGTTGAAACATTAAGATTAAAAGAAAGAACTTATTCTTTACTTTGGTTACTTGATAAAACAAAAACTGCCATGGGTTCAAGAACACTAAAAACATATATTGAAAATCCTTTAGTAGATAAAAAAGAAATAGAAAGAAGATATGATTATATATCTACTTTACTTACAGAATTTATTTTAAAAGAGGAATTAAGAGAACTTCTAAATAATGTGTATGATTTAGAAAGATTGTGTGGAAGAATAAGTTATGGAAATTTAAATGCTAGAGATTTAATCCAGTTAAAAAACTCAGTTAAAATGCTTCCTCATATTAAAAATATTTTAGATGAAATTAAATTTGATAAAAATTTAGAAACACTTGATGAATTATATACTTTGCTTGAAATGAGTATTAATGAAGATAGCCCAGTTAGTATAAAAGAAGGAAATATAATTAAAAAAGGTTATAATAAAGATCTTGATGAATTAAAAAGTATGTCTTCAGGTGGTAAAGATTTTATTCTTGCTCTTGAACAAAAAGAAAAAGAAAAAACAGGAATTAAAAACTTAAAAGTAGGTTTTAATAAAGTATTTGGTTATTTTATTGAAGTACCAAATGGGCAAAGAAGTTTAATTAAGGATGAGTATAATTATACAAGAAAGCAAACTCTTTCTAATTGTGAAAGATATATAACTCCTGAATTAAAAGAAAAAGAAGATTTAATTTTAAATGCTGAAGAAAAAAGTATGGCTATGGAATATGATTTGTTTATTGAAATAAGAGATAAAGTTAGAACTTATATTCCTAAACTTCAAAATATATCTAATATAATTAGTGAAATAGATGTTTTATGTTCTTTAGCAGTTGTGGCAGAAGAAAATAATTATGTAAGACCTAAATTAGTAGATGAAAGAAATGTTTATATTAAGGATGCAAGACACCCAGTTGTTGAAAAAGTATCACAAAAAGATTATGTACCAAATGATATTTTAATGGATGAAAAAACAAATATCTTATTAATAACAGGTCCTAATATGAGTGGTAAATCTACTTATATGAGAACACTTGCAATTGTTGTAATTATGGCACAACTTGGTAGTTTTGTTCCTTGTAAAGAAGCAAAACTTCCAATATTTGATAAAATATTTACTCGTATTGGAGCAAGTGATGATTTAGTAAGTGGTGAATCTACTTTTATGGTTGAAATGAAAGAAGCTAATAACGCTGTTAGTAACGCTACAGAAAATAGTTTAATTTTATTTGATGAGTTAGGACGTGGAACAGCAACTTATGATGGTATGAGTTTAGCTCAAAGTATATTAGAATATATCCATGATAAAGTAAAAGCTAAGACCCTTTTTTCTACGCATTACCATGAGTTAACAGTTTTGGAAAAAAACTTAAGATATTTAAAAAATGTTCATGTTTCAGCAAAAGAAGAAAATGGCACGATTACATTTTTACATAAGATAAAACCAGGCGCAGTAGATAAAAGTTATGGTATTCATGTTGCTAGTTTAGTTAATCTTCCTAAAGAAATAATAACACGAGCAAGTGAGATACTTGATTTGTATGAAAATAAGAAAAATAAAAAAGAAATATATGAACAAACATCATTATCTTTTGATTTCAATGACGAAAAAGAAAGTGAAGTTGAAAAGAAACTTCTTGAAATTAACCCTTTAGAAATAACACCACTGGAAGCTTTAAATATTTTAGATGAATTAAAAAAAGAAGTAATGAATAAAAAATAAGGAGGTTTTTATGGGAAAATTATTTGTTGTAGGAACACCAATAGGTAATTTAAATGATGTAACAAAACGTCAACTTGAAACATTAGAAAATGTTGATATTATACTTTGTGAAGATACAAGACATAGTTTAAAATTATTAAATTATTATAATATAAAAAATAAACTTGTGTCATATCATAAATTTAATGAAAAAGAAAAAACACCATATTTAATAGATGAAATTATAAAAAATAATAAAAATATTGCCTTAATAACAGATGCCGGTATGCCTTGTATATCAGATCCAGGTTATATTTTAGTAAATAAAGCAAGAGAAAACAACATTGAAATAATTGGGATAGGAGGTATAAGTGCCGTTACAACAGCTTTGTCAGTAAGTGGACTTGATACTAAAAATTTTAGTTTTTATGGCTTTTTTCCTAGAGAAAATAAAGATAAAAAAAGTATTATTAAAGAAATAAAACAAAGTTTAATTAAAGTATTTGTTTTTTATGAATCTCCTAAAAGATTAATAGATACATTAACTTTTTTAAAAGAAGAACTTAATAGTTTTAATATTTGTGTATGCTCTGATTTAACTAAGTTACATGAAAAAGTATATTATGGAAATATAAATAAAGTTTTAGAAGAATTAAAAGATAATTCAAAAAGTGAATTAGGAGAGTATACTTTTATTATAGAAAAAGAAGAAATAGAAGAAGAACAAGAAATTAATTATTCTATTGAAGCATTACTTATTGATATAATTATTAAAAATAATCTTTCAATGAAAGAAGCAGTTGATAAATTAAATAAAGAAACATCTTTTAGTAAAAAAGATATTTATAATGCTAGTTTAAATATAAAAAAAATAATAGGTTAGTCTATTATTTTTATTTTGTATTAAGTTCATTTAGTTTATCATTTAATTTAGTATTTTCTTCTTTTCTTTTATTATCTTGTGCTTTTTCTAAAGTGTACCATCCATTTTTAAACATAAGATTAAAGGCATCTCTTGCAGCACATTTAACATCATCAAAAATATCATAAAATTTATCAAATAATAAATCATTACTTGCTTCATCAATGGCAATACTTAAATTATTAGACATATTTTTTTCATTTTCTAAGATAACTTCTAAATAATTTTTTTCATTCATATTTATAGTTTTACTAACATTTACTTCAGGATTATTAACTTTATTATTCATAATTTTCCTCCAAATAAATCATACTTATTAAATCTTCACATATATCTTTATGCATTTTATAAATATCACAAATAAAATCTTTTATTTCAGGATCATTAACTTTTAAACTAATGTCATAAGCAAGTTTACATGTTGTATAGTTCCAGTTAAAAATGTCACAAATATAAGATAAATCTTTTGTAGATATTATTACTGGTGGTTTTTCCATATTATCAATTCCTTTCTATTGTTAGTTTTAGTAAAAATAAAAAAAATATACTAATATTTTAAGTATATTTTTATAATATTAAGTTGTTATTTTATATAATTTTTTTCTTTTAACCAAATTAAAGTATCTTTAATTGTATCTTTAATATCTTTGTTTTTAAAACCTAATTCTTTTTTGGCTTTAGCATTACTAAAATTAGCATTAGAAGATAGAGTATATAAAGAATACTTTGTAAATAATGGTGTTTCTTTTTTTATGTTGTAATATAATTCAAAAAAAGGTGCAACTAATTTTGCTAAAAAAATAGGTAATACTAGTTTTATTCTTTTTTTATTTTGCAAATCACAAATTAAGTCAGTTAAATCTTTAATTGTAATATATTTATTAGATAATATATAACATTCATTTTTATTATCTTTTTCACAAGCACTTATGATACCATCTGCAACATCTCTAACATCTACGAAGTCATAACCACCTTTAACCGTAGCAAAAAGTTTATTATTTGCAACTTGTTTTATTAATTGTGTTAAGTGACTATTTCCAAAATCATATGGTCCGATAATTCCTGAAGGCATAATAATACAGGCATTTAAATTTTCATTTTTAACTTTATCCATAATATATTTTGTGGTTTCTGCTTTAGTTTTTGCATATAATCCTTTTACTTTGTTTTTATCAAAATCAGTTTCTTCTGTCATTAATTCATTATTAGGTTTTTCATAAATAGCATGTACACTACTAATATAAATAAGTTTAGCATTTTTTTCTAGAACTTTATCTATAATATTTTTAGTACCATTAACATTAATATTATAGACAGTAGGATTAAATTTAGATTTAATATATACAACTGCAGCACAATGAATTACAAAAACTTGTTTATCGTTAATATTTTCAAAAACATCAGATAAACTATCTTTTTTTGTTACATCTCCATAATAAATTTTACAATTTAAATTTTCTAATGACTCAATTGAAGAATTTTTTAAAACAAGTGCTCTTATTTCATTATCTTTGTTTTGTTGTAACTTTCTTATAATATTATTTCCTAAAAAACCATTTGCTCCGGTTATTATATAAACTTTTTTCATAAATTACCTCCATTTTTAAATAATAAAATATTAATTCTTTCTATATATAATTATAGCATAAATTGTAATAAATAAATATTTTTATTTATTATTTATATTATGATATAATTGTATATAGATATTAAAAAAAATAATAAATTTTTAGGAGTTAATGTTATGAAAAAATTATTAATGTTTTTATTAATTATAGTAATTGGTGTAGGAATTACTGGATGTGGATTTTCAACAAAAAATAATATTTTAAAAAAAATAGAATTAGAAGGCTTAAATTGTGAATTACAAAAAGAGATTAATACACATAGAGGTTTTCTTGGAGATAAAAATTATTTTGTAATGATGAAGTGTTTTGATTTAAATAATGAAAAACTTTCAAAAAACTGGAAAAAATTGCCATTAAATGATGAGTTAAATACTGCTATGGAAATGATTCAATGTACTGATGATGAGTGTAAAAATGTTTATGAAAGATATGAAATACCAAATATAAAAAATGGATATTATTATTTTTTAGATAGGCATAGTGAATCTAAAGATAGGTATGATAGTTCTGATTTAAATAATAGGTTTTCTTGGAATTTTACTTTAGCACTTTTGGATGTAGATAAAAATATTATTTACTATTATGAATTAGATACATAAGTATAATAAAGAAGAAATAAGAAAATAGTAATTTGTAGAAAGGATTAAAAATATGAAAGATAAGAAACAAAAAAGAGTTAAACAATACAAATTACCACGACATAAAGATTGATGATTTTGAAATTAGTTGGAATCTTGGTCAGTGGCAAACATTTGTGATTGATGATTCTATAAATGAAGCCGGATGCATACATTCTGTACAAGGGTTAGAATTTGATTATGTAGGTGTTTTAATTGGCAAAGATTTAAGATTTGATAATAATGTTATAACTGATTATAATTCTCATGGTACGGCTGATCCTTCGTTTAAAGGAATAAAGAAAATGTTTAAAGAAAATAATATTGAGGCACAAAAACAGGTTGATATTTTGATAAAAAATGCTTATCGTGTTTTGTTGACTAGAGGGTCAAAGGGCTGTTTTGTTTTTTGCGAAGATCAGTCATATCAAGAATATTTAAAAAAAGTTGTAAAAAACATCAAATTTAATCGTGATATGTTATAATAATATAGAGGTGTTAGAATGAAAAAATATAATGTAATAGTGGTTTTTGAAAAAGACTTAAATAGAACTTTAATGTGTAAAAGGACGAAAGAACCTTACAAAGGAATGTTTAATTTAGTTGGTGGAAAAATTGATAAAGAAAATGATGGATTAAATGAAGCGTATAGAGAGTTGCGGGAAGAAACAAATATTAACTGTGATGATATTTCCTTGATTCATTTTATGAATATTGAATATGTTACTATGGGTAAATCAATTGAAGTATATTATGGTATATTGAATAAAGATGTATGCTTAGTTGAAGAAGTTAATAAACTTGAATGGGTTGATATAAACGATAACTTTTTTGATATGAATAAATATGCTGGAGAAGGTAATATAGGACACATAATTGAGGAGATAAAAATCGAGTTGAATAATAAAAACATTAATTTATAACTTTTGATTTTGTTTCATATTTAATTTCAACAGGATATGGGATAACTACCTCTAATAAGTTAAAACCCTTATTTCATAAGGCTTAACACTTATTTAAAGAGGTGCAAATCTATTTCCGCACTTGCGAAAATGAGTATAATGATATGCAAAAGATATGCACTTATATAAAAATAGGTGCTTTTTTTATCTTAAAATTGCTTTAAATCCTTATTAACTTTAGATGAAATTATTTCATTTGCAGAAGAATATTATTCAAAAAATAAGTAATTATTTTCAATACTTTATTTACAATTTTGTTAATTTAGTGTTATTCTTTTCTTTTATATTTATTATTCTATCAATAAAAAAGGTTTACAATATGCACAAATGTAAATCTTTTTAAGTAATATTTATAAAATTTTATATAATGGCTCTTTTTAATGTTTTTATAAGTTTTTGTTGTAGCAATGGTCTTATAAATTGTTCTTCTAGTGTTAAAATACTATTTTTATATCTACTGTACGCTTTATCATAGTTTCCTTGTTTGATTTGATCAACACAGTAATCAACTATGTTATCATAAATATAATCATAAATAGCGTTAGAATTTTTATCATCATTAATTTTTTTCACGATAATTGGTGCTACATTATAATAATGTTCTATATCCTCTTTTGAAACAAAATTATCTCTAAACCATCTTAATACTTTTAATTCATAACAATTATCATCAAAGTTCTTTTGAAAATGTTTCATACAAGCTGAGGTCAAATAGCAACCACCAGACCCTGAACTTGTATCACTCTTATCAGGTCCATGTGTAGTTGAACTCCAAGAGTTTGTATCATAATTAATATTTACATGGGCTGCGTCATGTGGTTTATCTACCTTACCACCATAAAAGCTGATGTGGTCATTACCATTTTTATCTGTATTTATTTTTATGGTAACTCCTTTATCATTTACATAGTTTCCATACTTATCTCTATCACTCATTATTAATACCTCCCATTTTAATTTCTGATATCCTTAAGGAAATAATTGCATCTAGCCATAACAAAGCCCATTCAGCAAAATAAGATTTTAATGACTTTGTTTCAGTATCTAAATCAATTAAATCGAATTTTATATTTTGTAACTTTTCTTCATTTATTAATGCTAAGCATTCTTTATTTATATATGTTGCTAAAATTGAATTTATTTCGACTAAGACTTTTTCAAAATTTTCTTTTTGTTCTTTGTATATATCTAATTGAGTTGAAGCAGTAACATAAAAAATCAAATTTTTAAAAGCATAATCTATATTTTTTTTTGTTGGATTTTTAACATTAAAAGTTTCTTCCATTAACAATTCTCCTTTCTTAAGAATATTATATAATAAAAATTATAAGTTTACTAGTTTTTTAAGAAAATTAAAAACTCACACACTAGTATTTAAGTGTGCGAGTATTAACCTCAATGGAGCAAATGACGGGAATCGAACCCGCATCCTAGCCTTGGCAAGGCCATGTTCTAACCATTGAACCACATCTGCAATAACAATTATTATCTTATCAAAAGATTAATAAAAAATCAATTGTTTTATAAATTTTTTTAAAATATTTGTGATTTATATTAACAAAAAAGAGAAATTTAATCTCTTTTTTGTTTTGTTCTTGTAATATCTTTTTCTTCACGTACTTTATTATTTATATCAAGCTCAATTATTGAATCACATATTTTATATCTATAAAAATTTTTAATATCGGTATAATCGTTTTCATTATTTGCTTTATTCATAGCTTTATGATATTCAGTTCTTTCATTTACTTTAATATATATTGGAGGTAAATTAACATCTTCGATTAATTTATTAATAAAACCTCTTATTACACGACCATTACCATCACTAAAGGGATGAACTTTTATAAGTTTACACTTGATTTCAATACACTTGTCTAAGTAATCAAGTAAAATATTAGGATTTTTACTTTCTCTAACATTTTTAGAACTATTTATTAATGCTAAAATTTCTTTATTTATTTCTTCTAGTTTTGGCCTAATCATACTCCATTCAGAAAGATCTGTTCCTGTACCTGGCAAATAAACATCAAAGTTTCTAAATATACCAGCGCATTCTGGATGAGGGCTAGTTTTAAATAACATTCTATGTAAATCTAATAAAGTATAAACATCAAACATATAATTAATATCACTTGAATGGATATATTCATACATGTATTTAAGTCCTTCAATTTCAACTTTTCCATGAATATCGTTTTTATTTACTTCTTCAATTTCACTTTCGTTTTTAATATATTTATTAACAAAAGCAGATTTAATTTTATCAAACTCAATTGTATCCCAATTTATTAAATAATAAGCTTTTATAAGAGTTGTAGGTATTTCTGCATCGTTTGAATATAATTTATTTTTACTTTTTCTGTATTTATATCCAAGAAAAGATTCTTTTATAAAAAACATTGGATCAAGTCCTGAATTAATAAAATCTGACATTAGTTTTATCGTTTCTTTCATAATGCTACCTCCATTTAATGCTAAATTATACCATTTTTTTTAATAAAAGTCAATTTGTTTATTGTTTTTTTAATAATAGATAATGAAAAAACTTTAGAATTACATAAAAATTAATACAAGTAATCCTACAACTAAACAATAAATGGAAAAGTAAATTAACTTTTTCTTTTTTATTATATTAATAAACCATTTTGTAGCAAAATAAGTTGTAAATAATGAAAAGATAAATCCTAAAATATAAGAAATATATAAATTATTAAAATTATTACTAGTAGTAAAATCTTTTATTCCTAAGATAAAACTAGCTATACTTATTGGAAGGTAAAGCATAAAAGAAAATTTAACTGCATCTTCTTTTTTAATATTTCTTAGTAATCCTCCGGTAAGTGTAGAACCACTTCTTGAAATACCAGGAAGAAGTGCAATTCCTTGAAATAAACCAATTATAATACTATCTTTATAAGTAATGTTATTATCATGCTTTTTTCCATCTGTTTTTCTAACTATAAAAAGTGCTAAAGATGTTATTAATAAAGATATACCAATATATTTAACATTTGATGAAATAAGGTCAATTTTATTTTTAAATAAAAGCCCTAATATTCCTGCAGGAATACATGCTAAAATAATTAGTAAAATGTATTTAAAACTATGGTAATATTTATATTCTTTAGTTTTTAAATAATTAAAACTATCTTTAATTAGTTTTATTATATCTTTTCTATATATAAAACTTATTGCTAAAAAAGAAGCAAAGTTAACTATTATTTCAAAGTTTAAATCATTTAAAGAATCTAAATTAAATAAATTTTTAAAAATAACTAAATGCCCACTTGAACTAATTGGTAAAGGTTCAGTTAATCCTTGAATAATACCAAGAATTATATATTTTAATTTTTCTAACATAAATTTCACCTAATAAAATATATTAAGAATTTAAATAAATATTAAATAAAATCTTGTATATAATAAATTATAGGGTGACTAATATGATCTATATATACGATGTTTTACTTAATTTTAATACTTCTTTAATTGAGTTTTTTGAATGGGAAGAAAATGATTTAATTAAATATGTAAAAAAACTTCCTATATATAAAGTAAGTGATGATTTTTTATATAATTTAGTTAAAAATGAAATAAAAGTAAGTGATGATTTTTTAAATGAAATAAAAGATAAAACATTATTTGAAGAAAAAAGTGAAGAATTTAAATATTGCTCTTTATTAACAAATAATAAAATAGTACTGGGAGTTTTATTTAATGAATTTGGTAATGTTTTATATTTATCAAGACTTCTTATTGAAGAGGAAAAAGAAATACTTACGATAGCAAATAGATTAAGTTTATATCATATAAATTATGAGATATGTAATATTAATAATAAAATAAATGATAATTTAACAAGAAAAGAAAGAAATATAAAAAACAATTTATTAAATAAAATAAATGATTTATATAAAAATAATGATTATGAAAAATTAAGTTATTTGTATTATGAATATTTTAATAAAATAGGAAATAGTAAAGAAGAAATATATAATAATTTAATAAAAAGTATAAATAATTTTAATCCTAAACATAATATTTTATATAATATATTAAAACTATCTGAGCAAAAATAACTTTGCTTTTTTATTACCTATATTTGCTAAAAATTATAAATTATGTTATACTACTCTCGTAGTAATTTATGGGGGAAAAAGTATTATGAAAGAAAAAACAAATTATCCATCAGTTGATAAAACACATTTACAAGGTATAAGTAATTTTAAATTACATCCATTTATACCTAATATGAGTGTATATAACAGTATTAAATTAATGAATATACCTTATATGAATAATATTGCTATAGATTGTTTAGATTTAAGTTTAAATTATAAAGAATTAATTAAAAATTCTAATGTTATAGCAAAATCACTCATTGAACTTGGGGTAAAACCAGGAGAAATAATAACAGTATGTATGCCAAATTATGCTCAAGCTGTAGAAATCTTTTTAGCAGCAAATAAAATTGGGGTTACTGTATCATTTATTAATTCTTTTGCTAAAAAGGAAGAAACTATTAAATATTTAAATTATTTTGAATCTTCTGTTTTTGTTAATTATAATAAAGATGAAGATTATAATAGAGAGATTAAAGGTAAAACAAAAGTAAGAAATATAATTACGTTAGATAAAAATGATTTAAACAGAAAAGATTTTAATAAAATAAATGGTAATTTAATTGGTTATAATGATCTTGTTACATTTAGTGATTTAGGTTTAATTAGTGATTTTCAAAGAGGATATTTTAAAACTAATTTTAATGGAAATCAAGATGCTTTAATTTTATTTACAAGTGGAACAACAGGAGAACCAAAATCTGTTTTAATAACTAATAAAAATATTTTAGCATCAGGTATTTATACTAAAAACACATGTGAAATAAAACCAACAGCAGATGAAAGTTGTTTGGTTTGTGTGCCATTTTGTTATCCATATGGTTTTGCAACATCTGTATTAATGAGTTTATTATGTGGAAGAACAGCTATTTTAGCACCGGATTTATCAAAAGATAATATTGAATATTTTATGAAGAAAAATCCTAATATTATTTTTGGTAGTCCAGCACTTCTTGAACTTATAAAAAGGAATGTTAGTGATGGTGTTGATTTATCATCATGTAAAGATTTTATTACTGGGGGAGATTTCTTATTTCCTAAAAACAGGGAAGAAGGTATTGAATTTTTTAAAAAACATAATTCTAACATAGGAATTTATGAAGGTAGCGGTAATGCTGAGGGACTTGGAACTCTTACAAGTTCATATGTAAAAAATCCAAAGCTTGGGACAGTAGGTAAACTTCTTGTGGGTAGCGATGCCATTATTATTGATGAAAATGGTAAAGAACTTAAATATAATGAAGAAGGAGAACTTTGTGTAACAGGAGATCATATATTTAAAGGTTACTTTAAAAATGAAGAACAAACAAAAAAAGCTAAATTCATGTATAAAGGAAAAGAATATTTTAAAACAGGTACACTTGGACTTTTAGATGAAGATGGATTCTTTACTTTAACAGGTAGGGCATCAAGATATTATATAATTTCAACATTAAATAAAGTATACTGTGATAAAGTCCAAAATATCATATCATTAATTGATGTTGTTGAAAATGCATGTTTTGTAGGTAAGACTGATGATGATATGTTATTTACAGGTAAAGCATTTATTGTTTTAAAACCAAATGTTCCAAAAACAGAAGAAACAAAAAATTATATTATAGATAAATGTGAAAAAGAATTTGTTAATCAAAAAGGCGAAAGAGTACAACTTGAACCTTATGAAATACCAACAAGTATTACATTTTTAGATGATTTACCAAGGAAAGAATCATCTGATAAAATAGATTATAAACTTCTTAATGAATTAGCAGAAGAAGAATATAAATTAGAAAAATTAGAAAGAACTAGAAAGTAATTTCTAATTTTTTTATTTTAAATACTATTTATTTATGTTATAATTTAAGTATAATAAAATAAAGGTTGGTGTTACATATGGGAACAGGTATGGGTACTGGAATATTCTTCTTACTTGAAGCAATATTTTATATGGTTTTATTAATGATTATATACTTTAATAAACCAAGATTAAAAACAAAAGATAATAATGTTTATTCATTTTTAATTGTGGTAGCAATTTTAGAACTTTTAACAGAGCTTTTCCTTGATATCATAGGTCCAAAATATCAGACACTTGGCTTTTTAAGTGTTTTTGTAGCAAAGTTATTTTGTGTTTTACTTCTTATGTGGATTACAACATTATGTTCATATGTTGTAATGGTATCTTTTGATATGAAGAATAAACAAGAAAAATTTGAAAAAGTTAAAAAAATATTTTATGTTATTTTTATAATAAATATGATAGCTATATTTGTTTTACCAATAGATTTTGTTTATTTTAAAGAAGCTGGTTATACAACAGGACCAGGTGTTAATCTTGTTTATATATTTTCCTTTGTTTTTTCTTTTGTTGGGGTAGCATGTTTAATATGGAATATAAAAAATATAAGAAATAAAAAGTTTTTACCAATGTTAATATTCTTATTTCTTGGAGGTTTTGGATCATATATTCAGTTTAAAGAACCAGGACTTTTACTTGCTGTTCCAATTCATGCTTACATAACTTTCATTATGTATTTTACAATAGAAAATCCTGATATGAAAATGGTTGAAGAACTAGAAAAAAATAGAAAACTAATCGATAGAAATATTGAAGAAAAATCAAATCTTTTATTTGAATTATCACATGAAGTAAGAGAACCATTAAAAAAGATTAATGAAATAAGTTATAATTATAAAAATACAAATAATGTAGAAGAATTACAAGAAAGCTTAAAAGAAATAAATGAAAAAGCAAATGATATGTCTTTATTAGTAAACGATATTTTAGATATATCAATAACAAGTAGAAAAAACATGCAAATATATGAAGAAACATATAATCCTGAATCATTATTTAAAAAACTAGTAATGAAATTTAAAGAAGAGAATAATAACAGAATAACATTTAGTTATGCAATTCCTGAAAGCATGCCAAAGGAATTATATGGTGATTCAGTAAAAATAAAACAAATAGTAAATACAGTATTAACTAATGCTTTTAAATATACCAAAGAAGGATATGTTGACTTAAAAGTAACAAATATAAATAAATATGATATAGCAAGACTAATCATCACAGTAGAAGATACAGGATGTGGAATGAGTATAGATAAAGTAAATGATATATTAAATAATAATAAAGAGTTTAGTAAAGAAGAATTAGATAATTTAGAAAAAATAAACGTAGGAATAAAACTAGCAAATAAACTAGTAATAGAAATGGGTGGCATATTAGTAATAAAAAGTGAAGAAAATAAAGGAACAAAAGTAACAATAATAATAGATGAACAAATAAAAGAAGATAGTTATAATAAAATGCTTGAAGAAGATAACTATTTAAGAAATACTAAAATAGCAATTCTAGGAGATAAAACAAGAAAGATAAATAAAATAAGAGATTTAATGAAACAATATGAAGTAAAAACATATTTAGAAAAAGAAGAATTAATAGAACAAATAAAGAAAAAAGAGAAATATGATTTAATAATATTATTTGATGATATGGAACCAAGTGGATTAGAAGTATTAAAAAGTTTAAAAGAAATAAAAGGGTATAAAACTCCAACAGTAGTACTTTTAGAAGATAATAAAACAAGTATAAAAGAACATTATATAAAAGATGGATTTACTGAATATTTATTACTAAGTAATATAAATGAAGAAATAAAAAAATTAGATAAATACTTAAAAGGATAAAGAAAACTTTATCCTTTTAAATTGAAAAAGTATTAAAAGTGTGGTACAATACATTCATGTTCGTAGTTAAAGGGGGATTTTTGTATGGAAAATCTAGAAATATATGACAATGTAAAAGAAAAAAAATATGATTTAATAAAAGAAAGTCCAAAAATAACAGGTTATGCTTCAGTTGATAAACCATGGCTTAAATTTCATAGTGAAGAAGCTAAAAATGCTATTATGCCTGATATGAGTATGTATGACTACCTATATGAAAGAAATAAAGATAATTTAGATGAAATAGCAATTGATTATTTTGGAACAGAAATAACTTATAGAGAATTTTTCAAAAATATTGATAAAGCTTCCGTTGTATTAAAGTCTTTAGGAGTTAAAGAAAATGATAAAGTAACAATATCTTCACCAACAACTCCAGAAACAGCTTATATATTTTATGCTTTATCTAAACTTGGGGCTATTTCTAATATGGTTGATCCAAGAAAAAGTACTAAGGAAATGGAAGAATATTGTTTGGAAGCAAATTCAAATTTATTTATTGTTATAGATAAAGTTGCTTCAAAGGCAAAAGATTTTGTTTCAAATAAAATTGTTAATAATGTTGTTGTTTTAAATGCTTCAGCATCATTTCCTAAAAAACTTAAAATAGCTTATAGTATTATGAATTTATCTACAAGTTTAAAAAATAAAAAACTACAAAAATGGGATGATTTATTTAAAAAATCAAGTGGTAATACAACTCCTGCTATATATGATTCAAAAAGACCTGTTGCTATAGTTCATACTGGTGGCACAACAGGTGTACCAAAAGGAGTTATGCTTTCTAATTATAATTTAAATGCTTCAGCTAAACAATGTGAATTATGTGGTTTAGATTTTAAATTTAAAGATTCATGGTTAAATATAATGCCTCCATTTATTGCTTATGGTCTTGGAAATGGATTCCATTTACCACTTTCTATGGGAATGAAGGTAATAATTATTCCAAGCTTTAATCCTAAAAAATTTGGAGAGATATTATTAAAGCATAAACCAAATCATGTAACAGGTGTTCCATCTCATTATGGACATTTACTAGATGATAAAAAATTACAAAATGTTTCTTTGACATTTTTAAAAACACCAATTGTTGGTGGAGATGGTATGAAAATAGAACTTGAACGTGAAGTAAATAGATTTTTACTAGCACATGGTTTAAGAACAGTAAAAAAAGGTTATGGTCTTAGTGAGTATTCTGCTGCAAGTAATGTTTGTACTGAAACTAATGGTACGAATAAAGAAGGTAGTGTAGGAATACCTTTTGCTCAAACAAATGAAAAAATTGTTGATATTGAAACAGGAAAAGAACTTCCATATGGTAAAGGACTACTTGGAGAGGTTTATATAAAGGGTCCTAACACTATGCTTGGTTACGATAATAATTTAGAAGAAACAAAAGCAATGATAGATGAAGATAATTGGATTCATACAGGGGATGTTGGTCATATGGATGAAAATGGAAGACTATTTATTCTTGAAAGATTAAAAAGAGTTATAATAAGAGCGGATGGGTTTAAGGTATTTTCATCAAAAATTGAACAAGCTGTAAACTTATGCGATGAAATAGATAATTCTGTTGCTGTTGCAACTCCTGATTTAAGTGAAGCTCAAGGGGAATTACCGGTTGTTTATTTCACATTAAAACATAATCATTCTAAAAATAAAGAAGAAATTATAAATGAGCTTAAAGAAATATGTCGTGTTAAATTAGCAGAATATGAACAACCAGTTGAATTTATTATAAAAGATGAATTACCATTAACATCAATTGGTAAAATAGATTCATTTAAATTAAAACAAGAACAATATGATAAAGCTGCTTTAGTTAGAAAAAGAAAATAAATGTTTAAAAAGCATTTATTTTTTTTATTATTATGATATACTTAAACTATATGATAGGTGGTGTATCTTATGCAAATGGGAATTGCTAGTATAGGAACATGTATATTATTTGGAGTAATATTATTAATTATTTATTTTTCTAAAAAAAGAGTAAACGGAAAGGAAACTAGATTATATAATTATCTTTTAGTTCTTAGTTTTATTGGTTTAATAATTGAAATTTTATGCTGTATAACGGTAGCTAATCAAGAAAAATTTAGTTTTCTTACAATACTAGTTAATAGAATATGGCTTTTACATATTTCTAATTGGTTATTTTTGTTTACAGTTTATATAGTAAATATTTCCTTTAGAAAAAATATTGGTAAAATGTATAATCATATTAAAAAATTTTTATTAGTTTTATATTTTATAAGTGTAATTTTACTTTTAGTATTACCATTAAATTACTATTATGAAAATGATATTGTGTACTCATATGGAGCAAGTACTAATTATTTATCATTTTTAGCATTATGTTGTATTATCTTTTGGGTTATATCAATCGTATCCAATAGAAATAATATTGAATGGAAAAAATATATTCCTCTTTTTTCCTTAATTGGATGTGTTTTAATTGCTTTATTAATAAGAGTAAATAATCCTGGATTTTTAGTAATATCAGTTACACTTTTTTTAACAACTTTCATTATGTATTTTACAATAGAAAATCCTGATATGAAAATGGTTGAAGAACTAGAAAAAAATAGAAAACTAATCGATAGAAATATTGAAGAAAAATCAAATCTTTTATTTGAATTATCACATGAAGTAAGAGAACCATTAAAAAAGATTAATGAAATAAGTTATAATTATAAAAATACAAATAATGTAGAAGAATTACAAGAAAGCTTAAAAGAAATAAATGAAAAAGCAAATGATATGTCTTTATTAGTAAACGATATTTTAGATATATCAATAACAAGTAGAAAAAACATGCAAATATATGAAGAAACATATAATCCTGAATCATTATTTAAAAAACTAGTAATGAAATTTAAAGAAGAGAATAATAACAGAATAACATTTAGTTATGCAATTCCTGAAAGCATGCCAAAGGAATTATATGGTGATTCAGTAAAAATAAAACAAATAGTAAATACAGTATTAACTAATGCTTTTAAATATACCAAAGAAGGATATGTTGACTTAAAAGTAACAAATATAAATAAATATGATATAGCAAGACTAATCATCACAGTAGAAGATACAGGATGTGGAATGAGTATTGATAAAGTAAATGATATATTAAATAATAATAAAGAATTTACTGAAGAAGAATTAAATAATTTAGAAAAAATTAATATAGGAATAAAACTTGCTAATAAATTAGTAATAGAAATGGGTGGTATATTAGTAATAAAAAGTGAAGAAAATAAGGGAACTAAAATAACAGTAATAATAGATGAAAGAATAAAAGAAGAAGATTATAATAAAATACTAGAAAAAGGTAATTATCTAAATAATACAAAAATAGCAATTTTAGGAAATAAAACAAAAGAAATAAATAAAATAAGAGATATATTAAAAGATTATGAAGTAAAAACATTTTTAGATAAAGATGTATTAAAAGAACAAATAAAAAAACATGAAAAGTATAGTTTAATAATACTTTTTGATGAAATGGAACCAAGTGGATTAGAAGTACTTAAAAGTTTAAAGAAAAAAAGAGAATTTAAAATTCCAACAGTGATTCTTTTAGATAAATCAAAAGAAAGTATAAAAGAACATTATATAAAAGATGGATTTACTGATTATTTATTACTAAGTAATATAAATGAAGAAATAAAAAAATTAGATAAATATTTAAAAGGATAAATGAAACTTTATCTTTTTTTATAATTTATACATAATAAAAAAGAATGGATTTAGTTGATATATTAATTGATTATTGATATACTTAATATATCAGATGGAAGGTGAAAAAAATGAGATTTTATATAGCATTATGGTCTTCTAAATTATTGTTGTTTTTCTTAAAAATATTAAAAAAAGAAAAAGATGATAAACCAGGATTACTTGCTTATCGTATTTGTAAAAATTTTAATGAAAAAATTAATAAACCTGATTTAACTATAGTAGTAACAGGAACTAATGGAAAAACAACTGTTTCAAGTTTAATAGCTAATATGTTAAAAAATGATGGCAAAAAAGTTTGTTATAATGATTGGGGTGCTAATACTTTATCAGGACATGCAAGATGTTTAATTGAATGTGTTAATATATTTAATATTAAGAAAAAAGATGTTGCAGTACTTGAATTAGATGAAACAACTGCTCCAATTACATTAAAAGGAATAAATCCAACATATGTAATTGTTACTAATATTGAAAAAGACTCAATTAGAAGAAATGATAATCCTGATTATATATTTTTTAGATTACAAGAAGGAATTAAAAGTATAAATCCAAAGAAAATATTTTTAAATGCTGATTGTCCCATAAGTAGTTTTTTAACTGATAAAAATGTTATATATTATGGTGTTTTTAAAACAAAAGATGAAATAATAAATTATAAAGCAAAAGATTTTATAATTTGTCCTAAGTGTTATAATGAAATAAAATATTTATATCAACAATATCGTTCAATTGGTAAATTTTATTGTCCTAAATGTGGATTTAAATCTTATGATAATGATTATACTCTTAAAATCGTTAATAATAAATGTAAATTATTATATAAAGATAAAGAAGAAGTTTATGAAATATTAAATAATAGTATTTTTAATTTATATAATGAGGTTGCAGTACTTGCATTATTTAAAGAACTAGGGTATTCATATAATAAATTAAAAAAATTAATATGTACTGTATCCATACCCAAAAATAGAATTGAACAAACAACTATAAATGGTATTACGTTATTAAAACATGCTTCTAAAGGACAAAACGTATCTGCATCATCTACAGTTTTTGAAGCGTTATCAAAAAGTAAAACTAATAAAGCAATAGTTTTATTATTAAATGAAAATTATAATGGCGTTTCATGTGGAACAGAAACGGTAACATGGATATATGAAACAGATTTTGAGTTTTTAAATAAAGATAATATAAAAAAAATATATGTTGGAGGAGTAAGATATTTAGATTATA
>OIZL01000623.1_pt1 | contig 24570 bp, 23 predicted proteins | sample 1588541 | NCBI WGS metagenome assembly OIZL01 (sample SAMN03283285) | human gut metagenome | biome: human-associated habitat; material: feces | host: Homo sapiens | place: Peru | collected 2012 | reverse complement strand
ATCCCGGTGCTTTCTTTTTTCTATTTATTTTTCCTACAAAAATTTTACCCTACGTTCGGTCAATGTTTCCCAGTGCCGCTTCGTCAGCCACTACGGTCACATCATTGTGAAGCTGCAATACGGAAGCCGGTACTGCCGGGGTAATCGGTCCGAAAAAGGCATCTTTCATAATCTGTGCCTTGTCCTCGCCGGATACTACCACCAGAATCTTGTGTGCCGACATAATGGTTTTGATTCCCATAGTATAAGCCTGTCTTGGTACATCCTTTTCCTCTGCAAAGAAACGCATATTTGCCTTGATGGTCTGCCCGGTAAGGTTCACGCAGTGGGTTTCCTTCTCAAAAGCAATCCCCGGTTCGTTAAACCCGATATGCCCATTATGTCCCAGTCCCAGAAGCTGCAGGTCTACCCCTCCTATGGAGTGGATAATCTCATTGTATTTGCTGCAGGCTGTTTCACTGTTCGGTTCCATTCCATCCGGCAGGTAGGTATTGTCCTTATTGATGTTCACTTTATCAAACAGCTTTTCATTCATAAAATAATAGTAGCTCTGCTCGTTTTCCCTGGAAATGCCTTTGTATTCATCCAGATTGATGGTAGTCACCTCAGAGAAATCCAAATCCCCTTTCCGGTACCACTCCACAAGCTGTTCGTAGGCTCCGATTGGTGTAGAACCGGTTGCCAGTCCCAACACACAGTTTGCCTTCATAATAATCTGTGCAGAAATAATGTTTGCCGCTTTACGGCTCATATCTTTATAATCTTTTGCCCTAATAATCTTCATGGATACCACCCTTTTCCTCTCTCCAATATCTGCCCTGTTTCTATCTGCTTTCCAGATAATTCAATATCCGGTACATTGCCTATTGTTTCATAATTAACTCGAAAATTTCCATATTCATAATGACCATACCAATCTAATTTCCTCGAATTCAGGGGAATTAAATTTATTTCAGATACAGATGTTCCTCTTGTCTTGTCAATATACTCATTTGGTGTATCGCAATTTCATTTAGCTTTATCAAGCGTTCTTTTTGCGATAAACCTTCCTCTATAAAAACTGCATTTAAACTTTCGAGATTTGAAAGACATATAAGATCGTTTACGTTTCCTGTTTCTCAATGGCATCCGTCTTGATCACGAACTGCACGGAATCCACGTTTCCATTTTTGTCGGAGACAAAGGAAACCACCGGCGCGTCGCTGCCGGAAATCTCTGCCAGCGTATCGTCGATCTGATCCCGTATCTGGGTATCCATGTCATAGGTCTTGTCGTAGAATTCCTTTGTGCCATCCTGCATCTCTACTGTGCCGTCATAGAGCGACTGCGCCCCATCGTACAGATCCACCGTGCCCTGCTTCAGATCGGCAGAACCATATTGAACAGAATTCGTTCTTCTTGAATTGTATCTATGACTCCCTGAGAAGGGATCAGATGAAGCGTTTTCTCTACCAGGATCTGGTAGGGATCATTGATTCTGTGGTACAAAATGCGGAGCAGGAGCAATCTGCGCCCCTGCCCGGCAATCTACACCGTTTTCTCACGGAATCTTACACGGAAGGCATCGCCGGGATGCTCATCAACACGTTTCAGGAAAATCATGCGCTTCGCCGCGAGGATCTCATCGAATACTTTTCCCTGATCGTGCGCACATCGATCCCGGCAACAGTGAGACAGGCGAGACTGAAAGCGAATTGAAAAGGATTGCTTTGCAGTCTGCTATAAATACTATCGATACCGTCAAGCAGATGTTTTGCTGCCTGCTTGTTTTTCAAATGATAAATCAGGTGATCTATCAGATTATCGAGCAATTCATCTGCATATTCTGAAATAAGCAGTTTATAACCCATACTTTGCCCTCATTTCTCCAAGTGCTGCTCTGGCATCCTTTACCTGACCTGCCTCAATCTGCTTTTCAGAGATTTCAATATCGTTATACATGGTGAGCTTTTTCATGGTAGACTCATAGATTTCCATGCTCATGATAACCATATCCCCATAACCATTTTTCGTAATGTAAATAGGCTCTTGCGCCTTGTGACACATATCCGAGATCTCCGATGTATTTTTTAAATCTTTGATAGGAATAATTTGTGGCATACCTTATACCTCCTCAATTATGGCTTAATTATACCATAATTATATCCTTTTCTTCAATATATATCCGTAAAGTGAATTTTTAAATTACAGCTTTCCTCCAAATCTCAATTCTGGAAGTTACTCTTGCACATACTCGTTGATACAATTTCCTAACGATAAAAAGACGAGCCAGACACCCGTCTGAACCCGTCTTTTCTAAATTTTATATTATTTTTAATCCTGCCTGCTATTCCCGAAAGCACTAGATTTCAGTTTTTTAGTTTTCATTCATCTTTGCCAGCTTCGCCGTCTGGTCTGCCGCGATGCAGGCGTCGATGATCTCCTGGATATCACCGTTCATCACCTTGTCCAGCTTATACAGTGTAAGGTTGATGCGGTGGTCGGTCACACGTCCCTGCGGGAAGTTGTAGGTTCTGATCTTCTCCGAACGGTCGCCGGTTCCGATCTGGCTTCTTCTCATCTCCGCCTCTGCGTCGTGCCGCTGCTGCTGCTCAATGTCATACAGCTTGGCGCGCAGAAGTGCAAATGCCTTCGCCTTGTTCTGGATCTGCGACTTTTCTGTCTGGCTGTACACAACGATACCGGAAGGATAATGCGTCAGACGCACCGCCGAGTCCGTGGTATTGACACACTGTCCACCGTTTCCGGATGCACGCATTACATCGATCCGGATATCTTTTTCTTCGATCTTAATGTCGATGTCGTCGTCGACCTCCGGCATCACCGCAACGCTGATCGTCGAGGTGTGGATCCGTCCGCCGGATTCTGTCTCGGGCACACGCTGTACACGGTGCACGCCGCTCTCATACTTGAGCACGGAGTAAGCGCCCTGTCCGGTCACCATAAAGGTGACGCTCTTCATGCCGCCGATGCCGATCTCCTCAGCCTCTACCAGCTCAACCTTCCAATGACGGCCCTCCGCGTAATGCACATACATACGGTAGATTTCCGCAGCAAACAGCGCCGCCTCATCTCCGCCCGCACCCGCGCGGATCTCCACGATGACGTTCTTATCGTCGTTCGGATCCTTGGGAAGCAGCAGGATCTTCAGCTCACGCTCCAGCTCCTGCACGCGCTTCTTGGCCGTATTTAATTCTTCTTTCAGCATCTCTTTCATGTCCGGATCGGATTCTTCCTCCAGCATGGCGAGACTGTCCTCAATGTCCTGATTTCTCTGTTTATATTCCTTGTACGCCTCCACGATTGGAGTCAGATCGCTCTGCTCCTTCATCAGCGCACGAAATCGTTCCTGATTATTCGCCACATCCGGCTCGCTCAGCTCGTTCATGATTTCTTCAAACTTTCTGAGCAGATCATCTAACTTATCAAACATAACATTCTCCATTTCCAGGCATTTGGGCGGCGTCCGGTCAGACCGCGGCGCCTCCGTGTAAGCCGACGTTTCTACCTCTTCTTAAGCGTTCCGCAGATCACCCGGTCAAGTCCTGCGTAATCCTGAACTACCCGGATCTCTCCAAAGCCTTCCTGCTCCAGGATTGCCCTGACATCCTCCGCCTGATCGTGACCGATCTCATAGTACAGGCTTCCTCCCGGCACAAGCCAGCGCCCTGCGCCTTTTGTGATCTCCCGGTAAAAGAACAGTCCGTCCGGCGTTCCGTCGAGCGCCATCCTCGGTTCATGCTCACGCACCTCCGGCATCAGCGTGTCCACCACATCCGACCGGATATAGGGCGGATTCGACACGATCCGGTCGAAGCGTTCTTCTCCCTCCGGCAGTGCCTGATACAGATCGCCCTGCACAAATCTCGCCTGCATCTGTTCTCTGTTTTCCCTGAGGCGGCGATAGTTTTCCTCCGCCATCTCCAGCGCCTTGTCTGAAAGATCCGCTCCTACCCCCACGCAGTCGTTGGAGTAGGACAGCAGGCTCAGAAGGATACATCCCGATCCGGTACAAAGATCCAGGATCCTCATTCCGTCGTGCAGATCCCGGAGAACCTCTTCCACCAGAATCTCTGTGTCCTGGCGCGGGATGAGCACATGCTCGTTCACCGCAAAATCCAGTCCCATGAAATTCTGGAATCCGGTCAGATGCTGCAAGGGAATATGCTGTGCTCTCCTCACAAGCAGATCCTCATAGCGCCTCTGCTCTGCGTCTGTGACTTCACGATCCCCATGCGCCAGCAGCGTATTCCGGTCCGTGCCGCACACCAGCTCCAGCATGAGCCTCGCATCCAGCGCCGCTTCGGGGATGTCTGCCTTTTTCAGTCTGTCACAGCCCAGATCATACGCTTCCCGATACGTCATCCGCTTCCTTCTCCTGCTCTGCCTCGCCCGGCTCCTCATCAACCAGCCAGGAATCATCCACTTCATATCCAAAGGTATCATACAGATACTTTTTCCAGTCAAAGACCGCCTCTACCGCTGCGATCGCAACCTCAACCATCGTCTCGTCCGGTTCCTTGGTCGTCAGCTTCTGCAGCAACATTCCTGGCGAGGAGATGATCTTCACCAGAATGTTATTGCTTTTTCCCGCCAGCCTTATGATCTCATAGGAGATCCCGGCGATCACCGGAACAAGCGCGATACGGATCAGCACACGGTACACCGGATTTTCCACCCGGATAAAGAAAAAGAGAACCACGCTCACCAGCATGACAAACAGAAGGAAGCTGGTTCCACAGCGCTTGTGCAGCCTGGAGCTTCGCATCACATTCTTGACCGTCAGCGGGCGTCCCTTTTCTATACAATTGATACACTTATGTTCCGCGCCGTGATACTGATATACCCGGCGGATGTCCTTCATCAGCGAGATACACAGCACATACAGCACGAAGATCACAATTCGGAGCACGCCCTCCAGAATTGCCATCAGTGACGCGTTCCTGATATATTTTTCAAACTGGGCAGTTACAAAGTAAGGCAGCACCATGAAGATCGCGATCGCAAGCGCCAGAGACAGCACCATGACCATTCCGCTGAACACTTTCTCCGCCTTATCCTTAAAAAGCCGGTTGAACGCGCGGTCAGCCGCCGTCTCCTTCGCATCCTCTTCCTCATAAAAAGACGCGGAAAAGTTCAGGCTTCTCATTCCCAGGATCAGGGAATCCAGGAACTGAAAAATTCCCCGGATAAAAGGAATCTGCATCAGTCTGCTTCCGTGCAGGATCCCGTGATAATGCTCTATCTCCACTTCAATCTCTCCGTTCGGCTTCCTGACCGCCACGGCATACTGATCCTTATTTTTCATCATAATGCCTTCTAAAACTGCCTGTCCGCCGATCCCGGAATACTTTGCGCCTTGTTTCCTGCTCATTTATTTCTCCCTAACAACTAAAAGGTTGAGATCTTCACCTCAACCTTTTTCAAATCACACTTATTTGCTTTCCACACCGTACTTCTTATTGAACTTATCAATACGTCCGCGTGCCTGTGCCGCTTTCTGCTGACCTGTGTAGAATGAATGACACTTGGAACAAACTTCTACGTGGATCTCCGGCTTCGTGGATCCGGTTACGAATGTGTTTCCGCAGTTACATGTTACTGTTGCCTGATAGTATTCAGGATGGATTCCTTCTCTCATCTCTTTCACCTCTTCTAGTATTCAAAAGTAAATAGACGTGTTACGCCACAATCTGTTTCTCATCCCATGCCGCCTAAACCGACAGCTATTATATAATAGCACAGGTTATATCAGGTTGCAAGCAAAATTTTTTATTATCCAAATTATTATCCAAAATATATAAATTTACACTAAAGTCAAACTCTTAAAACCGCGTCTTCTTTACCATATTGACAAATTCGAAGTTATTCCTCGTTCTCGCGAACAGATCCAGAACCTTCTCCACCGCCTCATCCGGCTTCAGACCGTTCAGTCCTTTGCGGATAATGTTGATCGCCTCAAGTTCCTCGGGATTCAGAAGCAGATCCTCTCTACGGGTACTGGACTTGGGAATATCGATTGCCGGGAACACACGCTTCTCGGAGAGCTTACGATCCAGCACGATCTCCATATTGCCGGTTCCCTTAAACTCCTCGTAAACGACATCGTCCATCTTGCTTCCGGTTTCCACCAGCGCTGTTGCAAGGATCGTCAGGCTTCCACCCTCCCGCATATTCCGGGCTGCGCCGAAAAAGCGCTTCGGCATATGCAGAGCCGCCGGATCCAGACCACCGGAAAGCGTTCTTCCGCTCGGCGGTACGACAAGGTTGTACGCTCTGGTCAGACGGGTGATGCTGTCCAGCAGGATCACAACGTCCTTCTTGTGCTCCACAAGACGCTTCGCCCTCTCGATCACCATCTCCGAAACCCGCTTGTGGTGCTCCGGCAGTTCGTCGAATGTCGAGTAGATCACCTCTACGTTCGGGCCTTCGATCGCCTCCTTGATATCCGTCACTTCCTCCGGTCTTTCATCGATCAGAAGAATGATCAGATGCGCGTCCGGAGCCGTCCTTGTCAGAGACTTCGCCACTTCCTTGAGCAGCGTTGTCTTACCGGCTTTCGGCGGGGACACGATCATTCCTCTCTGTCCTTTTCCGACAGGACTCATCAGATCCATGATACGCATGGCAACCGATGCTCCGGGTGTTTCCAGACGCAGTCTTTCGTTCGGGAAGATCGGCGTCAGATTTTCGAAGCTCACCCTGCGCATGGCAACCTCCGGCGGATAGCCGTTGATCGACTTGACAAAAAGCAGCGCACTGAATTTCTCATTCTGCGTCTTGATCCTTGTATTGCCCTCCAGAATATCTCCGGTACGAAGTCCGAAACGGCGGATCTGGCTCGGCGCCACATACACGTCGTTCTCCCCGGGCAGATAGTTTTCGCAGCGGATGAAACCAAAGCCGTCGCTCATAACCTCCAGGATTCCCTTGGCCGTCACGCCGCTGTCCAGCTCAGCCGGGAACTTCTCTTCCTCTGCTCCCACGCCGCTGTCCGCGCGTCTTGCCGTCTCCTGAACTTCTTCTCTTCTGCCTTCCTCCGGGCGCTCCTCTGCTGCAGACTCACGCCTTCTCGGAGCCATGCCGCCCTGCTGGTATTCCCGTTTTCTGCCCGGTGCCGCATTTCCAGACATCGCATTTCTCGGTGCTGTATTTCCCGGCGCCGCATTCCCCGTTGCCGTGTTTCCCGGCATATTTTCACGGTGTCCGCCTGCGCCAGTCTCTCTCTCCTGTCCGGCTGTACCCGCGCTCTTTACGCCGGGCGCTTTCCCTTCCGCCTTATCCTTCTCATCCTGCGCCAGCATAGCCTCCACGACCTCTGCCTTTTTCATTGTCGATGTTCCTTTGATTCCTCTTGCCTTTGCGATCTCCTTGAGATCTGCGAGTGCAAGCGATTCATACTTTTCTCTCATATACTCCTCCTGCCTTTATTTTCTTCCGGTCTTGTTTTCGCCGGTTTTCTTTCCGAATTTAGTATTTTGCAATACCCTTTTTAATTAAATTGAATTATTACATTTAAAAAATATAAACAAACAGACCGTTTTCAACTTTTCATTCGTCCGAACGCAATCTCCGCTGCGCCTTTAAACAATGCCATGAAAATTTATTAAACAAATAAACCGTTAAACTAGGGGTTTTGTTACCTGATGTGAAGAATCCGTGCGGAACGCTTCTCCCGGCAGCCTTATCGCCTCCGTCCGTACCACGCTCTTCACCATACATGACTTAGAAAATGGTTCAACCGCTTTATAAACTTCATGCGGTTACAAGGTATTATACACCAAGTTTTTCAAAATAGAAAGTCTTTTTCCACGCTTGCAGTAAAAAAATAAATACTATATGATAATAGAAGGTCTGTTTTGCGCCATAACGCACGGGCAGACCGACAAAACAACATTGCTTGGGAGCGCGCCCCGGTAGCCGAACCGGCCGGAGATCCGCGTTCCGGAATGGAGAAGATTATGACGACAAACGAAAAAGCACTGGCACTGCACGAACAATGGCACGGCAAACTGGAGACGGTCTCCAAGACGCCGGTCAGAACAAGAGAGGATCTTTCCCTCGCTTATACCCCGGGCGTTGCCGAGCCCTGCAAGGTCATTGCTCAGGATAAAGAAGCTGCCTACACCTACACCTGGAAATCCAATACCGTAGCGGTCGTATCGGACGGAAGCGCCGTTCTCGGCCTCGGGAACATCGGTCCCTACGCCGCTATGCCGGTCATGGAGGGCAAGGCTGTTCTCTTCAAGGAATTTGGCGGCGTCAACGCGGTTCCAATCTGCCTCGACACGCAGGATACGGAAGAGATCATCAAGGCTGTCACCTACCTGGCTCCCGGCTTCGGCGGGATCAACCTGGAGGACATCAGCGCTCCCAGATGCTTTGAGATCGAGGAGCGTCTGAAAAAGATCCTCGACATCCCTGTTTTCCACGACGACCAGCATGGAACCGCCATCGTCGTGCTCGCCGGGATCATCAATGCGCTGAAGGTAGTCGGCAAAAAGAAGGAGGACTGCCGTGTCGTTGTCAACGGCGCAGGAAGCGCAGGCGTTGCGATCACCAAGCTGCTTTTGACCTACGGCTTCCCGAATGTGATCATGTGCGACAAGGTCGGCATTGTAAGCCGTTCCACCGAGGGTCTGAACTGGATGCAGCAGAAAATGGCAGAGGTCACCAACCTCGGCAACGAGACCGGCACGCTGGCAGACGCTCTTAGGGGCGCCGATATCTTCGTCGGCGTATCCGCTCCCAACATCGTAACGCCGGAGATGGTTTCTTCTATGAATAAAGACGCTATCCTGTTCGCCATGGCAAATCCGGTTCCGGAGATCATGCCCGACGTTGCGAAAGCCGCCGGAGCAAAAATAGTCGGCACCGGCCGCTCCGACTTCCCGAACCAGGTCAACAACGTCGTCGCCTTTCCCGGCATCTTCAAGGGTGCACTGGAGGGACGCGCCGCGCAGATCACCGAGGAGATGAAGCTGGCAGCCGCCAACGCGATCGCAAACCTTGTACCGGAAGATGCCCTGAACGAGGACAACATCATGCCGGAGGCTTTCGATCCCAAGGTAGCGGAGGTCGTTGCCGAAGCTGTCAAATCCCATATCCGGTAGACGATTGATGGAACCGACATGCGTCAACTGGCACGGGAAACCGTACTACTCGCTGGACGCCTACTGCAAAAATACCTACGGCGAAAAGCTCTACAAGATCGCGATCAATGCCGGGCTCAGCTGTCCCAACCGGGACGGAACGCTCGGCACTGGAGGCTGTATCTTTTGCAGTGCAGGCGGCAGCGGCGACTTTGCGGTCGACCGCAGCCAGTTTCCTTCCATAAAAGAACAGCTTCTTGCAGGTAAGGCGCTGTTCCACACGAAAAAGACCGGCAGCCGTTACATCGCTTATTTTCAGGCATACACCAACACCTACGGCTCCCCGGACTATCTGCATTCCCTGTTTTCGGAAGCACTCCGCGAGCCGGATGTGGCAGGCATCTCGATCGCCACACGGCCGGATTGTCTCCCTCCCGAAGTGATGACTGTATTAGTCAATCTTCGACAGGAATTTACTGACAAGTTTGTCTGGATCGAGCTTGGGCTTCAGACGATCCACTCGGAAACAGCCGATTTTATCAGGCGTGGATACCCTTTGCAAGTATATGACGATGCTGTCACCTCTTTGCAGAGTGCCGACATTCCCGTCATCACCCATCTGATCGTCGGACTTCCCGGCGAGACAGAAGCACACCTTTTGCAGACCATAAAACATATGAATGAGATCGGCACCTGGGGGATCAAATTACAGCTCCTGCACGTTTTGAAGGGCACGGATCTGGGCAGGCTGTACGCAGATGCCGTCCCACTCCCCATCGGCTGTCCCCCCGGACAGAGCGCTCCTTACCTTCCTCTGGAAAAGGAGGAATACATCAATCTGCTGATCCGGGCGCTCAGTCATCTCTCGCCGTCTGTCGTGATCCATCGTCTGACCGGCGACGCTCCCCGCAATCTGCTCCTCGCGCCGCGCTGGAGTCTGGACAAACGGGGCGTGCTGAACACGCTGCACCAGCAGATGAAAAAACAACAGATCCGGCAGGGCTGTCTTTTCCCGGGCGAGAAAGATAGTCAGATCCTATAACCTATCGCCCAGAAACGGAGATATTATGAGTCAGGAAACCATGACCTTATATAAATTGATCGTCCTCTATATGCTTGACCGCGTGACCTTCTCTCTGACCAAGGCGCAGATCAGCGACTTTGTCCTGGAGCGGGAATACACCAGCTTTATGACGCTTCAGCAGGCCATCGCCGAGCTGGAGGACGCCGAGCTGGTCAGCAGCAGTACCAGCCGCAACCGCACTTATCTCAAGATCACCAAAGAGGGAAAGGATACCCTGTCCTACTTTGGCGGACAGATCAGCTCTTCCATCCGGCAGGACATCGACCGCTACTTTCAGGACAACGAGATGGAGATGCGCAACGAAGTCTCTATCCGCGCCGACTATTACAAGGCAACCTCCGGTGAATACGAAGCACATCTTATTGCAAAAGAAAAGGACGTGACTATCGTAGAGATCACGATGTCCGTCCCCGATGAAGATACCGCCTCATCTATCTGCGCCAACTGGCACAGCAAAAATCAGGATATCTATCAATATCTTATCAGCCAGCTCTTTTAGTGTTGGCTGTTCAGTGCTGTCTGATCACTTCACTCCAGCTTGAAATTCCGATCACCTGCAATGCAAAATCCGTATATTTCGCCGACTGCGACGTATCTACATATTTGAATGCGTTGTAGATCGACTTGTGCACCCCGCCCTGGGTGTTAATGCCCAGCGCAAGCCCCTGCGCCACCTCGGAAGCCGCATCTGTCTGGCGGGTAAACAGCAGGCTGTCAATATGGCTGTTCGCCTCAACAATCTTGTAGGCGTAGACAAAGGATGCCGCCTGCAGATCCTGTCCCTGTGACGAAGTGTAACCCATCTCGCTAAGGATCACGTGCCGGATCTTTCCATCCTCCGTAAGGTAATTATCCTTCTGAAGGTAATCCGTCAGAACGTGGATGTTCCGGATTGAAATGACCGGCGTCGTCTCCGAATCCAGAATGTAGGAGCCCGCCTTGCCCGCCGTGCTCCACGCTTTCGCACTGGTAAGCGGATAATTGTAGGGATGGTAAGCCACACCCCAGTCGATGTTTCCATACTCCTTTAAATAGGTGTTAAAGGCATCCAGCACTTCTTTCGAGCCGTAGCCGTTGTTGGAATACAGGCTTTTGCCCCACTGCTGATCGAGAGATATGTACACGCGCGCATTGCCGTTGACGCTGCATATCGCATTGTAGAATACCCTGAACGCGTCCGCATACTCCTTGGCGTAGGCAGCCGTCTCCAGATGCTTCATATAGTTCCACTCGTTTCTGGCATTGATCTCATTGCCGATGACCCAGTTCATGACCGTGCCATGACCGTTTCCCGAATACCGGCTGGCAAGGAAGGATCCAACTGCAGCAATGTATTCCACGCCTTCTCCGTCCGTGGCATTGAACGCATAATACTGCGAATTGCCGCCGCCATCCCTTGCTTTGGGATGGATCAGCTCCATGTAGGACGGGTTGATGTCGTTTAGGATGATCCCGGTCGTCGTGATCTTCTTGTTGCTCAGTGTGGAAAAGATAAAGTCGTACTCTGCCACCACCTGTCCGTTAAACGAATAGGTTCTTCCATTGTAAGTATAGTAAACGGTCGGATAATATGCATTGGTGGTATTCCCGAGGATCCTGCTGAGCGGAATATTGTAGGCAGCGTGCTTTACACCCAGATCGTCCAGCTCGGAGCCGTGCAGCTTCTCCGGATCCACAAGGATGCCCTTCTTGGAGGTCGTGCTGATAAACGACGGGTTGTATCTGGCAACTGCCTGCGGGTTGGTGATATAGTGCGGCTTGCTGACCGCAAGGAACTCGCCGTCCTGCTTGATCGCCACCACGAACTTGGAGAAAAGCCGGGATCCTACCGTATTGTAGTTCAGGTTGACCGAAAAGGTCAATTTCGTATCCTTCTCCTCCTCAATGATATACTCTTCCTCTGTGATCTCATCGGCATAACTTTTCAGTGCAAAAAGGTAATAGTAGCCGTCGTCGCTGAGCGCCAGCTTGTCCGTCCGCATCGTGACGTCAACCTTGCCCGTCTCCGTGTTGATCAGACAGCTTTCTATCTGTGCAAAATCCTGCGCGTTCTCCTGCGTGAGTCTCACTTCCGGCGGTCTGTTTCCGATGCCCTGCAGCATATACTTTGCCGCGTCTACCAGGGACTGCGTGGTGTCTTTTCCGGCGTTCTCCTTCAGCGCGTCCTTCTTGTGCTGGGTCGTGCTGTATTCAGAAAGCTCTACTGCCTCCGTGTGAATCATCGCCTCAACAGCCGCATCCTGCGCCGCTCTCTCTCCCAGATACTTCACCAGCCAGTAAGAAAAGCCGCCGCCCACGACCAGCAGCACAGCCGCACAGATGCCCGCTATTTTCGCGGTTTTCCGCCAGTTGACCGGCTTTTTCTGCTTTTCTGCCGTCTCCTCTATGGTATAGGTCTCCTCAACCCTGATCGTGCGCTCCAGCGCGCCGCTCTCATTGACTGTCACAGACTCCGTGGAGCTTACCGATTCTTCTACGATCTTTCCCCGGCGCTTCTCCTCGCGGATCCGTGCCTTCTCCTGCTTCATCTGCTCCTTCATGCGCTTTTTTCTTGCCTTTACGCGCCGCTTGCTCTCCGCCAGCTTCACTTTGTCGATCTGCCTTCTTCTCTTTTTCTTTTTCAGTTTCGTACTCTGATCCTTATCTGTTTCCATCACGGACTGCTTCTTCCTTTATTCTTCTAAGATGATTCTTGATGTCAGCCTCATATCCATTGTCCGTAGGGGTATAAAAGTGACTCCCCAAAAGTCCGTCCGGCAGATACTGCTGTTCCACATAATGATTGGGATAATCATGTGCATATTTATAACCGGTTCCGTGCCCCAGCCTGGCTGCTCCTTTATAGTGGGCGTCCTGCAGGTGCGTCGGGATCGGCAGATTTCCAGTCTTTTCCACCACTGCCATCGCATCAAAAACCGCGTTGCAGCTCGCGTTGCTCTTCGGCGCGCACGCCACATAGACCGCCGCCTGGGATAAAATGATCTGTGCCTCCGGCATTCCTACCCGCTCCACGGCAAGGGACGCGCTCACCGCCACGTTCAGCGCCATCGGATCTGCATTGCCGACATCCTCCGCCGCACAGATCATAATGCGCCTTGCGATAAACGTTACATTCTCACCGGCATACAGCATCCGGCTCAGGTAATAGACCGCCGCGTCCGGATCGGATCCACGCATACTCTTGATAAACGCTGAAATCGTATCGTAATGGTTATCGCCGGTCTTATCATATCGTAAAATTCTCTTCTGGATGCACTCCTGCGCTACCCCGAGCGTCAGATGGATCTTCCCGTCCGCGCTCCGCTGCGTCGTCATGACTCCAAGCTCCACCGCGTTCAACGCGTGTCTCGCATCTCCGCCGGAAAGCTCTGCCAGAAAGTCCAGCGCGTCTTCGTCTATCTCCGCATCGTAGGCGCCCATTCCCCGCTCCTTGTCATAGACCGCGCGTTTTATCAGCGTCTTGATGTCCTCGATGGAAAGCGGCTGCAATTCAAAAACGATCGATCGCGAGATTAGCGCACCGTTCACCTCAAAATATGGATTCTCTGTCGTCGCCCCGATCAGGATCAGCGTTCCATCCTCCACAAACGGGAGCAGATAATCCTGCTGTCCCTTGTTGAAGCGATGGATCTCATCGATGAAAAGGATCGTCTTTTTGCCGTACATCCCCTGCAGATCCTTGGCTTTTGCCACGACCTCCTCCATGTCCTTCTTCCCGGCGACCGTCGCATTGATCTGCGTAAACTCTGCGCTGGTCGTGTTCGCTATGACTCTGGCGAGCGTCGTCTTTCCGGTTCCGGGCGGCCCGTAGAACAGGATGGAGCTCAGCTTGTCCGCCTTGATCGCGCGGTAGAGAAGTTTGTCTTTCCCTATAATGTGCTGCTGGCCTACCACTTCGTCCAACGTTCTCGGACGCAGTCTGGCGGCCAGCGGTGATTCCTTCTCCTGATTGGTGCTTCGCATATATTCAAACAAATCCATCTCTGTCGCTCCACTACAAATAGTTACTTTTAATCATAACATTTTTGTAATATATACGCAATTATTTCTTAAAAAAGTTTGCTCTGACGGAAAGTCTGCTTCGAAAAGTTTCCTTCGAAAAAAAGCCGCCGCCCCGCAGATTTTCTCCGCGCAGACAGCAGCCTTTCTTTTTCGACTTGCTATTCTGATTCTTATGCGCCATCCGGCGACCTCCCGCTGGACTGCTTTTTATTTTTTATCCAGATATTTCTTCGTCTCTGCCACTACGACTCCGTTGAGCGCCAGGATCGCGATCAGGTTCGGCAGCGCCATCAGCCCGTTGAAGATATCTGCGATCGTCCAGACAGCCTTCACCGTCATAAACGGCCCGATAAAGATCGCAAGGATATACAGCCAGCGGTATACCTTAACCGCCTTGAGTTTTCCGCCGGAGAGATATTCCAGACATCTCTCGCTGTAGTAATCCCAACCAAGAATGGTCGTAAAGGCAAAGAAGATCAGACAGATCATCAGGATAAAGGAACATACCTCATCTGGAAAAGGCAGACCCATCTGGAATGCTTTTGTAGTCACTTCCACACCTTCCAGTCCTATATTCCATGTCCCTGTAATGACAATACATAAGCCTGTCATGGTACAGATGACCAGTGTATCGATAATCGTTCCCATCATGGAAACAAGTCCCTGCTTTGCAGGCTCCTCTACATGAGCTGCCGCTGCCGCGATCGGTGCGCTTCCAAGGCCGGCCTCATTGGAAAAGATACCTCTCGCGATACCCTTCTGCATCGCAATGATCATCGCACCAAACATACCGCCCGCTGCCGCACGCAGTCCGAACGCTCCCTGCACGATCTGAACAAACGCACCGGGAATCGCACTGGCGTTGCATACCAGAATGATCAGCGCTGTCACAACATACAGAACCGCCATGAACGGCACAATGACCTCTGCCACCTTCGAAATTCTCTTCAGACCTCCAATCAGGACAAGCGCTACGCAGATCGTCAGAACGATTCCCGCGATGACAACCGCTATCGAATAATCTGCGCCAAAAAGGTGAACCGTCGTCTGGCTTTCCGGGTCAAAGAAATTTTTTACTGCACCGGTAATTCCGTTTACCTGCGTAAACGTACCGATTCCGAATAGACCGACTCCCACTCCGAAAAAGGCGAAGATCTTGCCAAGCCACTTCCACTTCTCACCCATTCCCTTTTCTATGTAATAGAAGGGACCTCCGATAATATGACCGTCCTCCGCAACTACGCGGTACTTCACTGCCAAAAGACACTCGGAATACTTCGTAGCCGTTCCGAGCAGCGCTGCCACCCACATCCAGAACAGGGCTCCAGGGCCTCCTGCCACAAGTGCGGTTGCCACACCGACGATATTACCGGTTCCGATCGTTGCCGAGAGCGCCGTACAGAGCGCGCCAAAGCTGGACACTTCCCCGTGCTCTCCGGACTTTTCATTCGCCCGGATCAGGTGGATCGCATGCGGCAGCTTCGTGATCTGTACGCATTTCAGACGCACCGTCAGGAAAATGCCCACGGCAAGGATCATAACGATCAGCGGAATTCCCCATACAAAATCGCTGATCGTTGAAAGTACACTGCTGATTGAATCTAACATTTCTTCCTTCCTCTCATTTCTTCCTTCGTTTTTAGCTACTTACAACGGCACGATTTCCCTTTTTCTCTAAAAAAAAGCGAAAAGGACTGATAAAATCAGCCCTTCATCGCGCCATTTCACTACAGTGTTAAATATACCATACCTCAGACGCCCCCGCAACACTTTTCTGCCAAAACCGCCCGTTCCGCCTTGTTTCGCGTCATTTCAGTCAAACAGGATCTCCTCCACGGTGACAAATTCATATCCCTGTGCTGTAAGCGTGTCAATGATCTCCAGCGCCGCCGTCACCGAAGTCTTATACTGATCGTGCATCAGGATGATCGCATTTTCCTCCGCCTTGGCGCAGACCTTCTGCGCGATGCAGGCGGCGTTGTTGCTGCACCAGTCCAGCGGATCGATTGTCCACAACACCGGGATCATGTTCAGCTCCTTTTCAAACTGCCGGTTCCAGCTTCCATAAGGCGGTCTGACATACTGCACCTCTTCCCCGGTGATCTCCGCAAGGATCTCGTTTGTCCGGATCAGCTCCTGCTTAAAACGCTCTCCGTTGCTTTCATTCAGCTGCAGATGGCTGTAGGTATGATTTCCGATCAGGTGTCCCTCTTCATACATCCGCCGCACGATCTCCGGATTCTGCTCCGCTCCCTCGCCGGTCAGGAAAAAGGTTGCCGTCACGCCGCGCTCCTTCAAGCCATCCAAAAGCTGTGGTGTGTAGTAAGGATGCGGGCCGTCGTCAAACGTGATCGCGATCTTCTTCTCCACGCTCTCCTGCTGCGTCAGCGCCAGAACCTCTGCCACCTCATCAGGTTTAAAATATATAATCGTGATTAAACAAATTGCTATCGCTGTGATTTCCAGGAAAAGCAAACGCCCTCTTTTTATATTCATAACAGCTGTTACTCATTTCTTTTGCCTTTCCTTCTATATATATGCCATCTGCCCGGGCAGTCATTCCTCCGGAAGCCTGAGCACAAACGCTTTCGTATAGCCCTTGCCAAACGCGCAGTCCAGCTCCAGCTTTCCGCCGTGCATCTCCACCACCTTCGCCGAAATGCTAAGCCCCAGTCCGCTTCCTCCATGCGTGGTGCGGGCTTTGTCCGCCCGGGTAAAGGGTTCGAAGATATGCTCCGCAAACTCCGGCTCGATCACCAGCCCGTCGTCTGCCACCACAAGCGTCCGCTCTCTCAGCCGGATCAAGACTTTTCCGCCCGGCTTTCCATAGCGCGCAGCGTTTGTGAGCAGATTCATCACAGCCCGCCCCATCTGCAAACGATCCGCCTCACAAAAGACCGCTTCCTCCGGGACGTCGATCTCCACGCGGATCTTCTTTTCCTCATAGTCGGGGTATACCATCGCTGCATTTTCCCGGATAAGCTCCGCAAAGTCGAGCTTCTCCCTGTGCAGGACATATCCCTCGCTGTCCAGCTTCACATACTCAAACAGAAGCGTGATCAGCTCGCTCATCCGCATCGACTTCGCATAGATGGCGTCCAGATACTCCTGCTCTCTTTCCCTGTCCACCACGCCGTCCGACAGCGCGCGGCTGTAGCCGCATATCGTGGTGATCGGCGTTTTGATATCGTGCGCGATGTCCGACAGCAGAAGATTCCTCTTCCGGTCAAACGCTCTCTGCTGCTCCTTCTCCTGCTCCATCAGTTCGTTGACCTTCCGGGTCACCATCCGGTAGTACACAAAGGCTCCCACCAGATAAGGCAGAATACTCACAAAAAGCAGGACAAACACCACCAGAAGAAAAGCGATCTGCAGGACCAATCCCCATCTTCCTCTTGCCAGCACATCCTTCACGCTGATCTGGAACGCATTTCCAAGCGCCTCGCCGATCCAGGTCTTCACGATCCCCGCCACCGCATCTGGCAGGAAATCCGCCGCTGCAAAGACAAACAGCTCCAGCATCAGCTCGAGGATCCCCGCCTGACTGGTTATGTGGATCTCTCTCTGTTTCCAGATCAGAAACAACGCAGGCAGCACCACATTGCGGTACAGCGCCGAGAGCAGCTCCGTGCTGCCATAAATACCTGCCATGATGATCAGAAATCTTTTGATCAGAAACCACCGCAGTTCCTTTCCATTTTCCGTGCTCTTTTCATTCATCCGCTCTATTCCTTCTCCAGCCGGTAACCAAGTCCCCGGATGGTTTTCAGATATTCTTTGCCGTCGTGATCCAACTTGGAGCGCAGCTTCGAGATGCAGACCATCACGTTATTGTCCGACACAAGGTAGTCGTCCTCCCAGCCTGCCTCGAAGATCTGCTGTTTGGTAAAGACTTTTCCCGGACTTTCCATGAAGAGTTTCATGATCCGGAATTCTACCGAGGTCAGTTCGACCGCCCGCTCTCCCTGATACAGAAGGCACGCCTCCAGATCCAGCCGCAGATCCTGTACGGCAAGCTCGGTCGCCTCCTCCTTCTCCTGTCCGCGCGATCCCAGCGAATAGAATCTTCTTATGTTGGAATTGACCCTGGCGACCGCCTCCAGCGGCGCAAACGGCTTGGTGATATAGTCGTCCGCACCGAGATCCAGCCCCAGGATCTTGTCCGACTCGGTTCCCTTGGCGGACAGCATGATGACCGGCACGTTGTTCGTCTCACGGATGCTCCGCAGCACCCGATATCCGTCCACGCCCGGCATCATAATATCGAGGATCACCAGATCAAAGGGTTCCTTCTTGAGCAGATTCATCGCTTCGACGCCGTCCGCCGCCTCCGTCACGACATATCCGTCCTTTTCCAGATAGATCCTCAGCACATCGCGGATCTCCGCCTCGTCATCCGCCAGTAAAATCTTGTATCCCATGTTTTTTCCCCTCATTCCGAAAACGGCAGTACCCGGCAGGATTCCCCCGCCGGGCCGCCTCATTTTATTTTATTACAGTACAGGTGTATCAATAACAGGTGTTTCGTTATTCATCTCCGCGTCTCTGGAGCCTGTAAGCTCACGGTAGAGCGCCGCGTTGGTCAGGTTGCGGTACGGTACTACATAGAATACACCGGCAATTCCGCAGGTGATCAGAACCAGCATGCTCCACAGGATAAACGAGAGATCCAGCACGAACGTATTCCACTTCTGTCCGTCCATCAGCTCAGTGCTTCTCCTGAGCGCTTCCCGGTAATCCATATCCGGCGTCTCTGCCAGCATATAAGGAACCAGACGGTACTGGTAGCTCTTGTAAATACCCGGAATAATGAAAAGCAAAGACCACAGGGAAGTGTACAGATCCCGGAAAAACATTGTCTTTACGATGTTTTTGTAAGAGTGGTCAAACCCATATGCCACTTCCTTTACCTCTGCCGTGCCATCCACGCTCTTCAGCATAAAGCGCCGGATACCGATCTCTGTCGGATTCAGTAACACGGCTGTGATAGCCATTCCCAGCGCAAAGACAATGAGAAAGACCATCAGGAATATTCCTACTGCAACGCCGATCGTAACAATGGTCACCACTGGATCTTCATCCGCAAAAGCATCGGAAATGCTTTCCTCCGCCGGAGCGGGCGCATATACGGTATCGGTCTCCGTGCTGCCTCCGCCAAAGCCGCTTCCAAATGCAAGGCCTCCCGTGATCAGGATCAATAAAAGGGAGACCAGCACGAGCCTCCAGTAATTTCTTTTCAGGGCTTCCTTCGCCCTTGCTTTTAATTCTTTTCTCGTCCACATATCGATTTCCTCCTTGTTATCCGTTCGATGATGTTAGGATAACACGCCTTTATTAAAGAAATCACCGCGCTTCCTTAACCCAATCTTAAAGCAATGCCCTTTTATCTTAACTTCTGAAACCGATCGCCCGTCAGCAAAGATCCATGCGCCTCAGAAGTTCAGCGCCTCGATATAGCGCTGCTCAAAGCACGCCTGCTGTGCAAGATTCAGCGCTTCTGCCCGCGCCAGCATCCCCTCCAGCTCCTGACCGGTAATCCTGCGACCCGCCAGATTCCTGCCGATCCGGTACGCGCCCTCCAGCGCCGTGTTGCCGACTGCCTGCACTCTTCCGCGCAGTTCCTCCGGCAAAAGTCCGATGGCAAACGCAGCGTCGATATCCAGAAAATAGCCAAAGCCGCCCGCCAGACAGACCTGCTCAGGTTCTTTCTGTTCCAACAGCTCCAGCAGCGTCTCTACCCCGGCCCGCACAGCCGCCTTTGCCATCTGCAGATCCCGGACGTCCTGGTTTCTTATATAGACTGCCTGCGCTCTGCCATCCATCCTCCGGCTCTGTCCTGGTACGATCCGCTCCGGTCTGCCCTGCCGCAGGTACACCGTCGCGCCCTCCTGAAAATACGGCTCTCTCATCAGTCCTGTCTCATCCATGATCCGCTGCCGCAAAAGAGCCGCCGTCACCGCGATCATGTCCGTTCCTATGATATCCGCACCGGCTCCACCCTCAAACGCAGGCCCGGCAGCCGTGGCTGTCGCGATCAGCCGTTCGTCCTCCGCCGCCACGATCTCGCCGTTCGTACCCAGATCGATCAGCAGTCTCGCCCCTTTCTGCTCCGACCCTTGCCCCGGAAGCATGGAAAGCGCATAGAGTCCCGCCACGATATCCCCGCCGACAAAGGCGCTGATCCCCGGAACGATATAAATAGGAAAAGCTCCTTTCCAGTCCGACCGAAGAAGTCCGAGTGTCACCGGCGTAAACGGGCTGCGTCCAAGTCCGGACACATCATACCCCATCAGCAGATGCACCATCGCCGTATTTCCGGCAATACACATACAGGCTATTTTATCGGTAACATTCGTTATTTTATCTTCTTTCTTTTCAAAAAGCGCGGTAAATTCCGCCATTCCCCGTTCCAGAACCTCCCACACAGCGCGGCGCAGTCTCTCCCCCGCGCCGTCGCAGGACGCCTGGATCCTGGAAAGCACATCCGCCCCATAGCTTCTCTGGGGATTCTGTTCACAATGGGTAGCGAGAATCTCCCCTGACGCACCATCCCGGAGCTGCATAGCGATCGTTGTCGTTCCCAGGTCGACCGCAACAATCTTTTTCATAACATCCGCTTTCCGATGATCCGTCTCTTTTTGTTGTTGACTATATTGGTCATTTTCAGATGACACGCCTATCACCTGCGTGAGGATCTGTATTCCTGGCCGTTCCCGGCAGGCAAGCTGTATGACACAGTCGTCTTTTGGCCGGACCATGCAGGCGAGGCGATACCCCTCCCGCAGCTGCGCCGCGTCAAGTGTCCTTCTTTCCAGCGCCGACGGCATTGGAGCCAGACTGATATACCGTACCCGGCATCTCCCGCACACGCCCCTCTGTCGGCAGAATTCCCCCTCGATCAACCCGTTTTCCAACAGAGTTGACATCAGTGTCTGCCCTGTGTCGTGTGTCACAACGACCGTTTTCTGCTTCTCAGGAGTTCCACCTGTATTCGATTTTGCGTCATTCGTAACAACCGTTATTTTAACCTGTTCAGACAAACTGATTTCTCTCCGCATCATAGTGATAGTTGATCTTGTCCAGCTTTTCCTCAATCTCTGTCCTGCTCACATCCAGATCCTCGCACATCCGCTCCAGATCGGCATAGTAATCGCGCAGTTTCAGATTGACAAAGCTCAGCAGCATAACCGGATCCTGTGGTATCATATCTCATCTCTCCTTTTTAACGCAGCTCCATGGCTACTTCGTATTTTTCTCCATCGCTGTTCACCTGCGCATAGCTTCCGCAGATCAGCGGCATCATCGGCGGCAGATGTCCGATATCCACATCCATCAGCACCGGCACCCGGTATTTGCGCAGCATCTCGTACGTTGCCTGATAGTGGTCGATCCCGAACTCTGTGACGTCCATTCCGATGCGCGGCCGTCCGATCAGGAAGCCGCTACAGTGCTCAAACCATCCGGCGTGCTCCATCTGCCACAGGGCACGGCGGATTCCCATCAGATTCAGATCGCAGGCCTCCAGAAACCAGAGGATGCCGTCCTCCTTGTAGCGCTCCGTAAACTGCCTTACCTGATCGTACTTCGTGCCGAGCAGTGTTCCCAGACAATCCACGCATCCGCCCAGAAGTCTGCCGGAAAACGTGATCGGCGCTTTCTCCGTTTCCGTTCCGCCCAGACTCTCGATATTCGACCGTCCATCCGGCAGGATATACCGGATCTGCGACTTTTCGGTCAGATGGTAAGGCACCAGCGGATTCTCCTCATCCTTATAGGACTCTCTCTCCCACAGATCATATCCCTGCATCGTCAGCTTTTTTCCCTGCAAAAGCAGCATCGCATCCTCCACGGAAGCATCCCGCGGCTCCATGCCAAAGCTCCCGGCACATGGACCGTAGATGGACGCCGTGTCGCAGAGCGTCGCCAACAGGAATGTCATGTTTGTATTGTCCGAATATCCCATGTACCACTTGGGATTTGCCTGCCGGATCCGGTCGAAATCGACATAGTCCAGGATCTCACACATCAGCTCCCCACCGCCGCAGGAGATCAGGCTGTCGCTCGCGTCCTCACAATAGTATTCCGTCAGCTCTGCCCCGCACTTCTCCGGCGTGTTGCTGATCCCGACGCCTTCCATAGCGTAGCAGTTCGGCCCCAGCCGCAGCGTAAATCCCTGCGCCTTCCACTTTTCCTGTGCATGTAAAAAAGCCGAATGGTACGGCTCGGTCGCACACCCGAAAGAGGGCGCCACAAATCCGATCGTTCCCTTTTCCGGCAAAAATTCAGGATATCTCATTACTTATTTTCCTCCATAAAAAGTTAAAAAAATCTCCTCAAGACCAAAGTCTCAAGGAGATTTTATCACACTTATTTTCTTTTCGCTACCAGCGCGCCATTTTCCACATCGATCAGGATCGTATCATTCGTCTCCACCTGATCTGCCAGGATCAGCTTCGCGGAAAGCGTTTCTACATATTTCTGGATATACCGCTTCAGCGGTCTTGCCCCGTAGACCGGATCATACGCGTTGTCCACGATGAACTGCTCTGCCTCCGGCGTCAGCTCCACCTTCAGTTCCCGGTCAGCCAGCCGTCTGTTCAGATCCGCAATGATGAGATGAACGATACCGCCGATGTTCTCTTTGGTCAGCGGCTTAAAGAGGATCGTCTCATCCAGCCGGTTCAGGAACTCCGGTCTGAAGTGCGCCCGCAGATCTTCCATAACCAGCTTTTCTGCCTGTTCGCTGATATTTCCCTTCTCATCGATCCCATCCAGCAGATAGGAGGCTCCGATATTTGAGGTCATGATCAGGATCGTATTCTTAAAGTCAACCGTCCTGCCCTGGGAGTCCGTAATCCGCCCGTCGTCCAGCACCTGCAAAAGCACATTGAACACATCCGGGTGCGCCTTCTCGATCTCGTCAAAGAGGACAACCGAATACGGCTTTCTTCTGACTGCTTCCGTCAGCTGACCACCCTCCTCGTATCCGACATATCCCGGAGGTGCTCCGATCAGTCTGGATACCGAATACTTCTCCATATACTCGCTCATATCGATACGGACCATATTGCTCTCATCGTCAAACAATGCTGCTGCCAACGCCTTTGCCAGCTCCGTCTTACCAACTCCGGTAGGCCCCAGGAACAGGAATGAACCGATCGGCTTGGTCGGATCCTTGATCCCCGCCTTGGAACGGATGATCGCCTCTGTCACCTTGGTAACGCCCTCGTCCTGTCCTACGACACGCTTATGCAGCTCCTCATCCAGATGCAGCGTCTTATTCCGCTCGCTCTCCGTCAGCTTGGCAACCGGAATCCCCGTCCATCTGGAAATGATCTTCGCGATCTCTTCCTCGGACACGCTCTCATGCACCAGTGAAAGGTCTTTATCCTTCACCTGCGCCTCTTCGATCTCAAGCTGCTTCTTCAGATTCGGCAGCGTGCTGTAGTTCAGCTCACTTGCCTTTGCATAGTCGCCCTCTCTCTGTGCCTTCTCGATCTGGGCGTTGACGGATTCGATCTCCTCCCGCAGTTTGGAAAGTTTCTCTACCGAAGCCTTTTCATTCTCCCACTGCGCCTTCTGGTTGCTGAACTGCTCTTTCAGTTCCGCCAGCTCTTTTTGCAGATCCGCAAGTCGCTCCTGACTCAGCCGGTCCTCCTCTTTTTTCAGCGCGATCTCCTCGATCGAAAGCTGCTGGATCTTCCGGTTCAGCTCATCCAGCTCTGTCGGCATGGAATCCATCTCCGTCTTGATCAGGGCGCAGGCCTCGTCCACCAGGTCGATCGCTTTATCCGGCAAAAACCGGTCCGAAATATACCGATGCGAAAGCACCGCCGCGCTCACAAGCGCATTATCCATAATCTTGACGCCATGGTAAACCTCGTACCGCTCCTTCAGTCCACGCAGGATAGAGATCGTGTCCTCGACGGTAGGCTCCTCCACCATGACCGGCTGAAATCTTCGCTCCAGCGCCGGATCCTTCTCGATATACTGCCGGTACTCATCCAGCGTCGTCGCACCAATACAGTGCAGCTCTCCTCTCGCAAGCATCGGCTTCAGCATATTGCCGGCATCCAGCGCACCGTCTGTTTTTCCGGCTCCCACGATCGTATGCAGCTCATCGATAAACAGGATGATCTGACCGTCGCTGTTCTTCACATCCTCAAGCACCGCTTTCAGACGCTCCTCGAACTCGCCCCGATACTTGGCGCCTGCCACTAACGCTCCCATATCCAGCGCAAAGATCTTCTTATTTTTAAGTCCCTGTGGAACATCGCCCTTGACGATACGCTGTGCAAGTCCCTCCACAACTGCCGTCTTACCAACGCCTGGCTCACCGATCAGCACCGGGTTATTCTTGGTCTTTCTGGAAAGGATACGGATCACGTTCCG
>OIZL01000622.1_pt1 | contig 24583 bp, 25 predicted proteins | sample 1588541 | NCBI WGS metagenome assembly OIZL01 (sample SAMN03283285) | human gut metagenome | biome: human-associated habitat; material: feces | host: Homo sapiens | place: Peru | collected 2012 | reverse complement strand
ATCCTCCTAAATACCAATCTACTCCCTTATTATTATTGTAAGTTTTTCCATTTTCTTCATATTCATAGTACTCATCTTCCTTACCATTTCCATAAACAAAGCCATCCTCTAAATATCTTTCAAAAGTTTTCTCACTAATTGCCCTATAAGCATGATTAGTTTTACAATTATATTTTCCAAGATTTTTACTAGGATTATCTCTTCCAATAATGACCTTATCTATCATTGTCAAACTCTCATTATTTAATACTTTCTCTTGAATTTTTCTAATTCTAATATCGTTTGACAAAGGTAAGTCATTTGCGTCATATAATTCTTTCATTTTGCATCTCATAACTAATTCTACCATTAAAAATAAAAATCTCCAACAAAAATATTATAATAACATAAAAAAGAGTCAGAATATAAATATATCTAACCCTTTTACGTCATATCTTTGTATGACATTATTATTATACACTAATAAATTTATTTTATACATTATAGTTTACTATAATATTCATATCTATTCTTAGCCCATTCTTTTTGTTCTTCTAATAATAGATTAGCTCCATCAGGATTAACTTTTTTCAAATTAGCATATCTATTTTCATTAGCTAAAAACTGATCATATACTTCCATATCAATATCTTTAGAATCTAAATTAAAAGTTTTATTATCAGGATTATATCTAAATGTTAAGAAATATCCACACTTAGAAGCCAAATAAGCATCATCTAAACTGTGTTCCATTCCACTTTTAATACCATGTTCAATACAAGGAGCATAAGCAATAATTAGAGAAGGACCTTTATGATTATTAGCTTCTTGTAATGCTTTTAAATATTGTTCCTTATTATATCCAATATTGACACATGCTACATATACATGAGGATAACACATAGCAATTCTTGCTAGATCTTTCTTATAATTATTCTTTCCCTTAGAAGTAAATGATGCAATAGAACCAATATTACTTGACTTAGAAGATTGACCACCAGTATTTGAATATACTTCCGTATCCAATATTAAAATATTAATATCTTCGTTCATAGATAAAACATGATCAAGCCCACCATATCCTATATCATAAGCAAATCCATCTCCTCCGATAATCCACATAGATTTAGGAATAATATAATCTTTTAAAGGAATTAAATATGTGTGCTCATTATAGTTTATCTCATTATATACTTCCTTGCATATTTTATAATCATTTATATTATTTATCCATTTTTCAAATATTGGATTCATATGTTCTAGCATATATCTCTTAATTTTTTCTCTCTTAATATTAATACCTTGTTTAATACCTAGTCCAAATTCCGCATTATCTTCAAATAAACTATTAGCCCATGGAAGAGAATAAGGCGTAGAAGGCGCACTAGCTCCATATATTGAAGAACAACCCGTTGCATTAGCAATAAATAAATTATCGTTAAATACCTGTGTTAAATTCTTTATATAAGCTGTTTCTCCGCAACCAGCACAAGCACCTGAATACTCAAACTTAGGTTCTACAAATCCTATATTTTTAACATTATTAATAAATGGTTCATAATCAACTTTATGTTCAGATAAATAATCAAACTTTTCATTAGTAAATACTTCTTTATCATACTTTTTCATTTCTAGTGCTTTTTTACCCATCTTACCAGGACATATATTAGCACATAAACCACAACCTGTACAATCCTTATAACTAATACCAATAGCGTATTTCTTATCCTTTGGCATCATACTAATTAAAGCATCATCATATGTATCATCACTATTTAATAAGTAAGGACGAATAACTGCATGTGGACAAACAAAAGCACACTGATTACATTGAATACAATTTTCTTTATTCCAACAAGGAACATTCTCAGCAATATCACGTTTCTCCTTTTTTGTACTTCCTCCAGAAAAAATTCCCGAAGCTTTATCAACAAAAGCACTAACTGGAAGACTATTACCTTTAAGTAATCCAATAGTCTCATCAAAAGACAAGTTATTACGCTCATTATAAGTTAAATTTGTCCATTCAGAAGGAATATCCACTTCTTCAATATAATTAATTGCTTCATCAACAATTCTGTTGTTAACATTAATTACATTGTCTCCCTTATGATAAAATCTTTTTGTATTATTTTCTTTCATAATATCTTTAACACTATTAATATCTAAAATCTTAATAATATCAAAAATACATATTTCCATACAAGTACTAATCTTATTCTTAAGTCCTAGTTCATTAACCAATTTATAAGCATCAATTATATATACTTTAATATTATTCTTTGCTAGTAAACATTTAACCTTATTAGGTAAAGTTAATTCTAAAGTATCTTTATCTAGTTTAGTGTTTAAAAGTAAAGTACCATTCTTTCTCAAATTATCAATAACATCATATTTATAAATATATTCTTCTTTAGAAACTACCACTAATGAAGGATTATTTACATAATAAGGACATTTAATTTCTTTGTCAGCAATTCTAATATGACTCCTTGTCACCCCTCCAGATTTCTTAGAATCATATTGAAAATATCCCTGTACATACTTATCGGTATGGTCTCCAATAATTTTAATCATATCTTTACTAGTAGATACCATTCCATCAGATCCATATCCATATATCAAAAATTCAGTCATGTCATTAGGAATAACAAAATCATCATCTACTTTTAAAGAAAGATTAGTAATATCATCATTAATACCAATAGTAAAATTATGATGCATCTCATCACTATCCATAAAATCAAATAAAGCTTTAATCTGTGCGGGTGTAGTATCCTTAGAAGACAATCCATATCTTCCACCAATTATCTTAATATTTCTATCTTTCAATGCTTCAACTACATCTAAATATAAAGGTTCACCATTAGCAGCTATTTCTTTAGTTCTATCTAGTACTGCTACTTTATTAACAGTATTAGGAATAACACTTAGTAAGTATTTAGGACTAAAAGGACGATATAAATGTACTTCGACCATACCATATTTTTTCCCTTGAGTATTTAAATAATCTACTGTCTGTCTAATTGTATCGCTAACACTACCCATAGCAATAATAATAGTATCAGCAAATTTATCACCATAATAATTAAATGGCTTAAAATTACTTCCTGTTAACTCATTAACCTTGTCCATATAATCGGCCACAATTTCAACTGCCTCATCATAGTATTTGTTTCTTACTTCAGTATTTTGAAAATATATATCATCATTTTCTGCAGTACCTCTAGTATTAAAATTTGCATTATTCATTGCTTTTTCTCTAAAACTCTTTAAAGCATTACGATCAATTAATTTCTTAATCTCTTCCATATCCATTAATTTAATTTTATCAATTTCATGACTAGTTCTAAACCCATCAAAAAAATTAATAAAAGGAAGACTTGCTTTAATTGCAGAAAGGTGTGCTATTGCTGCCATATTATAAGCATCTTGCGGATTAGCTGATGCTAACATGCAAGCTCCTGTTGATCTAACTGCATACACATCTTGGTGATCTCCAAAGATACTAAGAGCGTGCGTTGCTAAACTTCTAGCAGCTACATGCATTACTAGTGGTAGCATCTCTCCGGATATCTTATAAAGTGAAGGTATCATTAATAGTAATCCTTGACTAGCAGTAAATGTTGATGCTAAAACACCTGATTGTAGTGCCCCGTGAACTAAAGCTACTGCACCAGCTTCTGATTGCATCTCTACTACTCGTACTTTATCTCCAAAAAAATTTAATTCATTATTATTTGCTAAAACATCAACTTTTTCTGCCATTGGAGAAGCCGGAGTAATCGGATATATTCCACATAACTCACTAAATTTATAAGCAACATTACTAACTGCTTCATTAGCATCCATTGTTTTATATTTTGTCATATAATCCACCTCTATTCATAATAATTATATAACAAATGAATTTATTATTCAACCAATCAAATAAAAAAGAGAAGATTACTTACTACAAGTATATCCTTGTGTAGTGTAATTATCTCTTAAAGTATCTATATTTCTAGATAAATTAAAGTTTGCTAAGTCAGTGTCACTAATTGTATCAAAATCAATTACATAAGTCACACGATAGTTATTATCTGTATCAGTTGTATTTTGTACAGAAAAACCTTTAATATTTCCATATTGATCCTGTACTGTTTGATGTCTACTTTTAAGTCCTGCTATATCCAATATCGTATCAGTCACTCCACCAACAATTTTATCTATAACATTACCTACAACGCCATCAACAATACCATCTTTATTATCTTGTGTATCATTAGTAGTTCCATCAGTACCAGTACCTACTCCAGGAATATCTTTTTTTCCATCGTTATCTGTATCCTTAGTATTATCTCGCATATAGTCATAAGTAATTCTAACTTTCTTAACCTCTTTATCTTGATAATCAACATCATACTTCATATTAGTAGTAATATTTCCAGCAGTATTTTTATAAGTACAACTCATCGTATTTGTAGCACCTGCTCCACAACCGGTAAGAATAAAAATAATTCCTAAAGATAAAATTATAAATTTTTTCATTTCTTCCCTCCTTTTACTACTAATATGTCCTAAAAAAAGTAAAAAATAATTGGTAATTTTTGAAAAAATTTAAATTTTTATAAAGAATTTAATATCTAAAATTATATTATTATTTCTAATATTCCTATTACTAAATTTAACTATAATCAATATTTTAGTACATAAAAAGAAGAACTTTAATCATCATCAAAATTCTTCTAATTTAACAATTCGTTTTTTAATAAAATTTTTAATAATCACAGTTTCCTGGAGTTCTTGGATAAGGAATTACATCTCTAATATTATCAACTCCAGTTAAATATATAATAAGTCTCTCAAATCCCATACCAAATCCAGAATGTACACAACCACCAAATTTTCTCAAGTTCAAATACCATTCAAAGTCTTCTTCTTTCATTCCTAATTCTTTAATTCTATCAAGCAACTTATCATAATTTTCTTCTCTTTGAGAGCCACCCATTAATTCTCCAGCGCCTGGAACCTCAAGATCCACTGCTGCCACTGTCTTTCCATCATCATTTTGTTTCATATAGAAAGCCTTAATATCTTTAGGCCAATTCTTAATAAATACCGGTCCATTAAAGTATTCTGTAATATATTTCTCATGTTCTCTAGCAATATCTTCTCCGTACTCTGGGGCAAATTCCCACTTAACAGGAGCTTTCTTAAGAATAGAAATTACTTCTTCATGATCAATTCTTGTAAATTTACTATTAATTAGTTTATGAAGCTTATCTAGTAAGCCCTTTTCTACAAATTTATCAAAGAAACTCATTTCATTAGGACAATTATCTAGTACATACTTAACTACATATTTAAGCATATCTTCCATAATATCCATGTCACCTTCTAAATCGCAAAATGCAATCTCTGGTTCAATCATCCAAAATTCTGAAGCATGAGTCTTAGTATTAGAATTCTCCGCTCTAAAAGTTGGTCCAAAAGTATAAACTTTTTTGTATGACATTGCAAATGTTTCTGCTTGCAACTGTCCACTAACTGTAAGTGCTGCTTTCTTTCCAAAAAAGTCTTTTGAGTAATCAACTTCTCCACTCTTAGCTATCCTATCCATATCTAAAGTAGTCACTTGAAACATTTCTCCAGCACCTTCACAGTCACTAGCTGTAATAATAGGTGCATGAAAATATACATATCCTTTATCCTGGAAATATTTATGAATAGCATAGGCAGCTACACTTCTAACCCTAAATACTGCTCCAAACAAATTAGTTCTTGTTCTAAGATAAGCTTGTTCTCTCAAAAATTCTCTAGTATGTCTCTTTGGTTGAATTGGATAATCTTCAGGACAATCTCCACATAAAGTATATTCCATAAGTTTCATCTCAATAGCTTGTCCATTACCTTCAGATTTTATAATTGTTCCACGTACTGTAATAGCACTACCTATATGTAATTTTTGAATATCATCAAAATTTTTTAAACTATTATCGTATACAATTTGTAAATTTTGAAAACATGTACCATCATTAAAATCAATAAAACCAAATTCTTTCTGTTTACGATGATTTCTAATCCAACCACCTAACAATACTTCTTTTCCTATATAATCATTTTTAAATAATTCACATACATCTATCATGATATTCCTTCTTTCTAAGAAATATTATACCATAAAACTACTATATTATATATCTTTTTTAAAAATTGGTGAAAAAAACCTCTTTGGATCAGCTGCAACCTTATTGTATAATGAAGGCTTACTTCTTAACTCTCTAATAATCTCAATATCTCCAAGAGATAAATACACAGGTAAGTTTAAATCACCCTCACATATTACATTTAGTTCTCTACCAAGTAAATAGTCAGCAGATACCTTAAATACATCTAACATCATTAATAAAATTTCTACACTAGGTACTCTTGTTCCATTTTCATATCCTGATACTGATACCTTAGAAACCCCTAATATTTCCCCTAATTGTGCTTGACTCATTTCTTTATCTTTTCTTAGTTCTTTTAACCTATAACCTAAAAACATACTTCCTTACCCTTTCTAATATAAATTTTACTACAAAAATTCTAAAATCTAAAGTCTTATTTTTTCTTTTTATCTTGTTTCACTTTTTTCTCGTCATTATTTTCTTCAGTTTTCTCTTCAGCATCGATATTATTAATTACATCATTTTCTTTTTTATCCTTAGCTGCTGCCAAAAAACTAACTTTTTCTGCTATTATTTCCATCTTTTTATACTTAGTGCCATCATCTTTTTCAATAATTCTTGATTGAAGTCTTCCCTTAATTCCAAGAATATCTCCAGTTTTACAATATTCACTAGTATTCTCAGCTACTCCTGTCCATAACGTACAATCAAGAAAATCAGTATCATATTCGCCATTTAAATTCTTATAAGTTCTTGGTACTGCCAAAGTAATAGTACTAATCTTTTTCCCAGAATCTGTTAGTTCTAATTCTGGAGTTTTAACTAATCTACCAACTAAAATAATTTGATTAACCATTCCATTTCCTCCTTTCCGTTGCCACTATAACATAATAAAAAATATCAATCAAATTAAGAAAAATTAAAATTGATAATTTTCCTGATCAATTAATTTAAAACTGTAAATTAAAAAATTAATAACTTATCAAGTTTTAATTAAAAGAATAATTAACAATTAAAAGAATAAATAAAATAATAAAAAAGAAAAAAATCAAACATAAAATTTGATTTTTTATAATTTAACGCAAACTTTACACTAATAGTATTTAACTATTTATATAAAGGAGTAATACTTTTTACAATACCTTCAGCATATTTATCCATATTATTAAGTAAATTATCTAAGTCTTTATTATTAGATATATATCCTAATTCAAGTAAATAAGTTTCACTACCTACATTACTCTTAACATATGGATTTGCTTTAATTTCTTCATTTCTATTATCAACATATGCTCCAGTAACAATTCCTCCAGTTTCACGAATAATATAATAATAGTTTGATTTAGTAGTTATATCATATGGCACTCTACCCTTTTCTTCATTTTCTTTACTAGAACTTTCTATTTCACTCTCTGTAAATGTTCTTGTATATATTCCATTCATTACTTTACTAATCTTATTTGAAGAGTATCCAATACCAGCAGTTTCAGTAATATTTTTAACTAAATTTTTAGCTAAGTCATAATTGATATTGTCTGCAGTATAAACTTCAAGTCCATTAACCGAAGAATAAGAATTACTATTAAAATGTATTGCAAAAACATATTTAGCTTTAACTTCATATGGAATTACTGCCCTACCGTGAACACCGTATTCTGGTAATTTTTCATTTTTTGTAAGTTCTCCATCTTGACGAGTCAACTTAACCTTCAACCCCGTATCTTTTAATTTTTCATATAATAAATCTGCTAATTCCATAGTTAATTCAGATTCATAGTATCCATTTTTATTGGCTCCACTATCCATTCCTCCATGTCCTGGATCAATAACTATATCATATACATTATCATCAGTGTTTTCCTTAACATGCATCATCATCGTAGGATAACTTTCTTCACTATTGATAATAATCTTGTTATTAGTATTACTAAAAGTATAATAAGTTGTCTCTTTATAATCAGTATTATTCTTTAAAGCATAGTATTTATAGTTAACTTTATCATCATCACTTGTCTCTTTAGTGCGTAAAAACAAATAATAATCTCCTCTAGCAATATCCTCTAGATATAAACCATCATTAACTTTATCTGATAAATTAAATTCATCATCATTAATATTAATACTTATCTCTTTAAATTCTCCATTATACAGTACTAATTGTAATCCGTCTCCATGAACAGTATTACCATGTAAATTTAAATGTGTGCCATAAATATATAGCTCATCAATATTAATAGTTTCCTCTTGAATTTCTAATTTTGGTACCTTTTCTTTAAATTTATTCGTATAAAGTAAATATCCCCCAAAACCTAGTAATAATACTAAAATAACTAATAAAAACTTTTTCATTCTTACCTCCTTTACTAGAAAAAATTTAACTAATATTTTCTGCTAACAATCTATTTAATTCAACAGCATATTCCATTGGTAATTCTTCTCTAAAAGCATTAATAAAACCTAATATAATAAGCTCTTTTGCTTTATCCTCATTAATTCCCCTACTCATCAAATAAAATAACTTATCTTCTTCAATTTTTGATACCGTTGCTTCATGCTCCAAGTATGAACTATCATTATCAACAATATTTGTTGGTATCGTATCACTCTTTGATTTTTCATCTAAAATAATCGTATCACATTTAACATTACTAATAGAATGATGTGCTCCCTTACCAATTCTTACTGTACCTCTATAAGTGGCATTACCTCCATTAGAGGCAATTGACTTAGAAACAATATTACTCTTAGTATATGGCGCTAAATGAATCATTTTTGCCCCAGTATCTTGTATTTGCCCTTTTCCAGCGGCCGCTACTGTTATACAATTTCCCCTAGCATATGCTCCATTTAAAATGCAGCAAGGGTATTTCATATTAGTTTTAGCACCAATATTTCCATCAATCCATTCCATAAGACCATTTTCTTCTACAATAGCCCTTTTTGTCACTAAATTATAAACATCATTAGACCAATTTTGAATAGTAGTATACCTACATTTAGCATTTTTACCAACATATATCTCAACAACTGCTGCATGTAAAGCATCCTCAGTATAAGTAGGAGCTGTACACCCTTCTATATAATGAAGTTCACTATCATCATCTACTATAATTAAAGTCCTCTCGAATTGACCCATATTCTTACTATTAATTCTAAAATAGCTTTGTAAAGGTCGATCTAACTTGGTATTCTTAGGAATATAAATAAAAGTACCACCACTCCAAACACAGCCATTTAATGCCGTATATTTATTCTCATTATATTTAACAAGATAATTAAAATATTTTTTAAATAACTCTGGATATTTTTTCAAAGCACTATCAGTATCCATAAATATAATATTTTTACTTTCTAATTCTTTAATCATATTATGATAAATTACTTCACTATCATATTGTGCTCCAATTCCATCTAAATATTTATTTTCTGCTTCAATTACTCCAAGATCTCTAAACTCATTTCTAATAGCACAACTTATCTTATCCCAGTCATTAGTAAGTTCTTCAGTTCTTTTTTTATAATATGTAATACTATCTTCATCTACTTCTATCTTTGGACCCCATTTAGGATTACTCATCTTAGAAAAACATTCAAAAGATTTAAGTCTAAAATCCTTCATCCATTCAGGTTCACCTTTAATATCAGATATTTCTTTAACTATTTCTCTTGTAAGTTTCATTCTCATCACCTCGTGCACATCTACATAGTCATTATAGCATTATTTTTTAAATAAGTATATTAAAACCCTCATAAAATAACGACTTTACATGAAAAAAAGAGCTTACTAAAACATTTTGTAAACTCTCGCTACATCTCCATTATTTTTATATAGTGCTAATAAATTTCCATGAATATCCATAATAAGTTTTTCATCACTATCAACAAATCTGTCGATAACTCTCCCATTTTTAATTTTAAAAGCATCTTCCTCATTAACAATCATTCTTGGTATATTGTCTAATGCATCTAAAATACTAATTAACTTATAATTATCTTTCTGAATATCTTCTAACAAGTAAGCTTCTTCAATACTAAAATCACCTTGTCTAGTTCTCTCTAAACTATCCATAACCGCCTTGACACCTAACATTATCCCAATATCTCTAACTAGACTTCTAATATAAGTTCCTTTACTAACAGTACATTTTATTTTAAAAGAAACAAGCCCGTCATGATAATTTATATCACTAATTACCTCAATCTTTTTAATGTTAACTTCCTTTTTTGGTAATATTACATCTATTCCTTCTCTAGCATATTCATATAATTTCTTCCCATTAACCTTAACAGCCGAATACTTTGGCACTTCTTGCATGTATTTCCCATTAAAAGAATTAACTACTTCATATATTTTATCTTTAGATGTATCAACAATTTCTGTTGATAATATTTTTCCATCCATATCTAGTGTATCTGTTTCTATTCCTAAAGTAATACCAGCAATATATTCCTTATCATTACTAGTAAGTAATTCACATATCTTTAAAGCCTTTCCTAAACACACTACCAATACTCCAGTAGCCGCTGGATCAAGTGTTCCTGTATGTCCTACTTTTCTTGTATTAAATTTCTTCCCAATAATATTAACAACATCACGACTAGTATATCCCTTTTCTTTATTAATTATTAGTATTCCATTCATATTTATCTACTACCTTTATTGTCTCGCTTATAATATCATGTTTAACTTCTTCTAATGATTTATTAATCTTAAGACCAGCAGCCATCATGTGTCCACCACCACCAAATACATAAGCAATTTCTCGTACATCAATTTTTCCATTAGATCTAAGAGAAATTTTGTATTCATCATCTTCTCTCACAAGAATAGATACTTCAACACCAACGATATCTCTTCCAAGATCAACTAATCCTTCATGGTCTCCTAATAAAGCTTTAGCATTAGTCATGTCTTCTTTTGTAATATATGTAAAAGCAATCTTTCCATCTCTTAATAACTCTAATCTTTCTAGAGCAATTTTTTTTAGTATCATTTGTGGTAAAGTAGTCATCGTTAATACTTTTCTTTGTAAATTATAAATATCAACACCAATATCAGCCATATCAGCAGCCATCAAATAAGTAAATTTATTAACATTATTGTTCTTAAAACCACCACTATCTGTAATTACTCCTATCATTAAAGCCTTAGAACATTCTTTGTCAATTTCTATTTTCCATTCCTTAAATAAATAATAAAGTATTTGTGTACAAGAAGTTGCCTTATCGTCAATATAATTAACACTTCCATATAAAGTATTACTAATATGGTGATCAATTACTATTAAGTGTTTAGTCCTATCAGTAATATTACTTACCTCGCCAATCCTCTCTAAAGATGCACAGTCAAGTACTATTCCCAAGTCGAAACCTTTATCAGTATCCCTAGTAATTACTCCAATATCATCTAAACAATTAAACCTATCAGGTATTTTATCAGCGATAACCACTACATCTTTATTCATACTCTTTAAAATACGATAAAAAGCTATAAGCGAACCTATAGCGTCTCCATCGGGATCCTCATGAGCAAGTAATACTATTGAATTACTCTTATCAATCAGTTCTTTAATCTTGCTTTTCATTATTAATCCTCTCAATTATATCATCAATTTTCTTTCCATATTCAATCGATTCATCATAAACAAAGTGTATTTCTGGCATTTTTCTAATTTGTACTTTTTCACATAGACAACTTCTAATAAAACCACTAGCCTTATTAAGAGCATTCTCTACTTTCTTTTTATCATCTTCCAACGTTGTAAAATATACTTTAGCATAAGATAAATCATTAGTAATTCTAACTTCAGTAATAGTAGCAAATTTTGCTTCCTTTTCCTTAACTTCATCATGTAATATTTCGCTAATCTTCTCTACAAAAGCATTATTAAGTCTCTCTAATTTAACACTCATATATTCCTCCTACGATCAAATAAATAATTATCTAGTTTTATTGTTTGTTTGACTTTTTTCTAAAGCCTCTTTATATCCTCTTAAAAAATCAACATTTTTCTGATATATTTCATTGGCTTCACTAATAGCTTTACCATTTGTAAAATGATCTATCCCTGCTTGATAAGCCATTTTAGCTGCATCACTTCTTCTTTTTTCTATCAAGTATTGTTGCTTTACATAGTACCCTTTAACTTTTAATTCATCTAAAGATAATTCCACTCCTGAATTAAATAATTTAGTACCTTCTTCTCTTTGTTCCGCTTGATGTCTACGATCTTCATAACTAGGATGTTCTAAACTTTGATATTTCTTCATGTTTCTTTTAACTAAATTATCAACATCAGCTGTAATTAAAGAACTATTTCTAGCATAATGATAATTACTATCCCTCTTATTATCTATCTTAGGCATTATCTTTCCACCTCCACAACTTCATAAGCTTCAATAATGTCTCCCTCTTTAATATCATTATAATTTTCTATAGTAATTCCACATTCAATACCCTGTTTAACTTCCTTAACCTGGTCTTTTTCTCTAGCTATCGAATTAATATTACCATCATATATAACAACACCATCACGAATAACTCTAGCCTTAGCATCTCTCTTAATAATACCTGATATAATATAACTACCAGCAATAGTGCCTACCTTAGAGAATTTAAATAGTTTTCTAACTTCTGCTTGACCTAAAACCTTCTCTTCATATATTGGTTCAAGTTTACCCTTCATTGCTGCTTCCATCTCTTCAACAACTTTATATATAATATTATAAAGTCTAATATCTACACCATTCTCTTTAGCATATTCTACAATCTTATTATTAGGTCTAATATTAAAACCAATAATAATAGCTTTAGAAGCTGCAGCTAGTACAACATCACTCTCAGTAATAGCACCAATACTACTTCTAATAACATTAATCTTTATTCCTTCAACATCTAATTTAAGTAGTGAATTCTTAACAGCTTCTTCACTTCCCTTAACATCAGCCTTAAGAACAACATTAATCTCTTTCTCTCCAGCTTCAATTCTATTAAATAAGTCATCTAAAGATACAGAGTTATTACCTCCAGCAGTTCTCTTCTTCTCCGCTAACTTTCTTTCTTCAGAAATAGCTTTAGCCTTCTTCTCATTTTCAAAAGCCATAAACTTGTCTCCAGCAGAAGGACTCTCACTGATACCTGTAATAGATACCGGCATAGAAGGACTAGCTTCTACTAGATTTTCTCCCTTATCATTTTTAAGAGTTCTAACCTTACCAGCATTTGATCCAACTACAATAGCATCTCCTAGTCTTAAAGTACCATTTTGAATTAATATTGTACTAACAACACCAGAAGCCTTATCTACCTTAGATTCAATAACTGTACCAGTAGCATATCTATTTGGATTAGCCTTAAGTTCTTGCATTTCTGCTATCAATAATAAATTATCTAATAGTTCATCAATTCCTTCACCTGTCTTAGCTGAAATATTTACAAACAAAGTATCTCCACCCCAAATATCAGGTGTCACTCCATTTTGACTCATTTCAGTAAGTACACGTTCTGGATTAGCATTTGGTTTATCAATCTTATTAACTGCTACTACTATTGGCACCCCAGCAGCCTTAGCATGATCAATTGCCTCTTTAGTTTGTGGCATAACCCCATCATCAGCAGCGACAATAATAATAACAATATCAGTAATACTAGCTCCTCTAGCTCTCATCTCAGTAAATGCAGCATGTCCTGGAGTATCAATAAACGTAATCGGCTTACCATTATAAACAATTTGATAAGCTCCAATATGTTGTGTAATACCTCCAGCCTCTCCAGCTACTACGTTAGTCTTTCTAATAGTGTCTAGCAAAGTAGTCTTACCATGATCAACATGCCCCATAATAGTAATTACTGGAGGTCTCTCTACCAAGTCATTCTCATCATCAATTATTTCTAACTCTTCAAAATTAGCTTCATTCTGAGTAGTATCTTTTTTTAACGTTTTACCATATTCAAGTGCCAATATTTCAGCTGTCTCAAAATCTATTGAAGCATTCAAATTCATTATCTTACCAAGACTCATTAACTTCTTAATAATTTCCGCAACATTTTTATTAAGAACATTAGCTAATTCCGCCACACTCATTCCTTCAGTATATAAAACAATAGTATCATCAATTGTATTAACATTAGATTGTAATTTTTCTTTATGCTTATACATTTCTTTCTTTTGCATAGCATATTCATCTTTATTGTCCTTTTTATCCTTCTTAGGACCCTTTTTCTTCTTCTTAACAGTAGCGACAACTTTTACTTCTTCAAGTTCTTCTTCATAACTATCCTCGAATTCATCCATATTGTCTTCTATTACATCATGTTCAGTATCCTCATTTGTATCTGTATTCTCTAATTCATTATCAAGCAATATAATATCATCATCTGTAAGCATATCATCTGGATTATTAGCCTTAATATCTAATTTCTTACATAATTCTAATACAAACTCTACTTTCTTATTAACATCATTTGCATACTCTAATACGCTCATCATACTAAACACCTCCTATTTTTTAATTATATTTCTAATCTCCTCATATACATCACTAGGTATATCAGTCTCTAATACTCTATCTAAAATTTTACTTTTAATAGCCTTCTCTAAAACTTCTATATCCTTCTTAATATATGCTCCTCTACCATTAATCTTTCCCGTTGTATCTACAATTACCTGTCCATCTACTCCTCTAACTATTCTAAGTAGTTCACTCTTAGGTAATTTCTCCCTACTAACAATACAACTTCTCATAGGAATTTTTTTATTCTTCATCTAATTCCCCTGCTTTTTTAATAGTAATCTTATACTTAGTAAGTCTAGAAGCAAGCTTAACATTTTGCCCCTTCTTACCAATAGCTAAAGAAGAATTTTCATCATTTACTATTGCTAAAGCTTCCTTATTCTTCTCATCAATAATTCTAACTTCTACATCTTTAGCAGGACTAAGAGCATTTTGAATAAATTTAACTGGATCCTTATCATATAAAATAACATCTATCTTCTCACCATTTAATTGATTAAGTACACGATTAATTCTAGATCCCTTTTCTCCTATAATAGCACCAACAGGATCGACCTTATCATATTCAGTATATACTGCTATTTTACTTCTATTACCAGCATCTCTTGCTACTGAGTATAAAATAACTGTTCCATCACTAAGTTCAGGTATTTCATTTTCAAGAAGTCTCTTTACAAATCCGTAATGACTTCTAGATAATAATATAAATACTCCCTTAGTACCAAATTCTATCTTAGATACGTATACCTTAATTGAAGACCCCATTACTAATTTTTCTCCAGGAATAATTTCATCCTTTGGTAACACACCATGTGCTCTTCCTAAGTCAACATAATAATTCTTAGAGTCTTCTCTAGATAATGTACCAATAAGTATCTCATCTTGCTTATCTTTAAATTCATCATTAACAAGATTTTTTTCTGCTTCTTTAACCTTTTGTACGATTATTTGTTTAGCAGACAATACTGCTACTCTACCAAACTCTTCAGGAATAATTTTAACCTCAGTATCAATAGTTTCATCTATTTGAATATCATCTACAATTTTCTTAGCATCTTCAAGTGATATTTGAGTCTCCTCATCAATCACCTCAGGAACTACTATCTTATAAGTATATAATTTAATTTGTCCAGTCTCAGGATTAACCTTTGCCTTAACATTAGTAAGTCCAGTATTTTTCTTATAAGCATTAGCCATTCCAGCTTCCATTGCTTCAATAATAATATTCTTATCAATTCCCTTTTCTGCTACCATTGCATCTACTGCTTTAATAAATTCTTTTGCTTGTTTACTATTCATTATTACCACCCTTTTCTTTAGTAGTCACATCTAAAATATAACTATCTGTAAGTTCCTTGCAATCATCTAATAAAGGATTAATAACATTAGTCACTTCTACACAAGTATCAATATCAATTATTTCATCACGATCAATAACAATTCTTAAAAAATAATTACCGCCTTCTTTAACATAACTAATACTATCAATAGTTATTCCTAATTTATTAACCTCCTTCTCGATTAAATTTCTAACAATTTCTTCCATATTACCTCCAAACTATCAACAATAAAGAGTGGATTTTAAGCCACTCTTTGTCAAGACACATCTAAATTATACCATATAAATTAATGATATACAACTATTTTTAAAAGAAAAAAAGCACATATTGTGCTAAATTTCAACATAAATGGCGCGCCCATAGGGATTCGAACCCCAAACCTTTTGGTCCGTAGCCAAACGCTCTATCCAATTGAGCTATGAGCGCATTTCAAAAATGTAAATTTATTATATATCCATTTTTGAAAAAAGTAAAGGCTTTTTTAAAATTTCTATATCACATATAGCAAAATAGCAAAAAAATGCAAAATACTACCAGCTAGTACAAAGAAATGGAATAAGGAATGCATATATTTAATCTTCTTACCAACACCATAAAATATAGCTCCAATAGTATATACAATTCCTCCTGCTACTAATAAATAAATTCCTGCCATATCAATAACCTTCAAAAGTCTAGGGAAAGTAAATATAATAGCCCATCCCATCATAATATATAAAATCATAGATATAACCTTATATTTATTTAAATCAATAGCATTAAGTATAATACCTAAAATAGATACTCCCCAAATAATTCCAAATAGCGTCCAACCAATTGGTCCATTCAAAGATACCAAAGTAAGCGGTGTATAAGTACCTGCTATCAACAAAAATATAGAACAATGATCAATAATTCTAAAAACTCTTTTAGCATTATTAACCTTAAGAGAATGATACAAGCAAGACATTGTGTATAAAATAATTAATGTAGAACCATAAAGACAACTGCTAACTACTGCATATGGATTATGATGAATAGCACTAAAAACTACACATAAAACTAAAGCAGCAATAGCTAACAAAGCTCCAATACCATGTAAAATAGCATTAGTAATCTCTTCACCAAGAGAATAATTAGGTATTTGTATCTTTTCCTTTAAACTCATATTTTCAATATAACTTCTTTATTAGTTTCTTCAATTTGCCTATATTTTACTCCACAAGTATCAAACAATTTCTTAGAAGCAATCACAGAGTCTGTATTGGCATACTTATCACATAAATATACAACTTCCTTAATACCTGCTTGAATAATTATCTTTGCACATTCATTACATGGAAATAAATCTACATAAATCTTAGCATTCTCAAGTTCTTTTCTATTACCACGATAATTAAGTACTGCATTCATCTCAGCATGACATACATATAAATATTTTGTCTCTAGTGGACTCCCTTCCCTATCCCAAGGAAAGGCTCCATCCTTGTATCCATTAGGAGTCCCATTATATCCAATAGATAAAATTCTATTATCATCTCCCACTATACAAGCTCCCACTTGCGTATTAGGATCTTTACTTCTTAAAGCAGATAACTTAGCTATTCCCATAAAATACTGATCCCAATTCAAATAATCTCTTCTTTGTTTATTAATTTCTTTTTCCATCTTTTTCCTCCTTTAAAGGTATTGGATCATATCCACCCTTACTAAAACAATTACACCTACTAATTCTCCTTATTGTTAAAAATAATCCCTTAATAAAACCAAATTCTTCCATTACCCCAATGGCATACAGAGAACAAGTCGGCTTATATTTACAATATCCATGCCAAGGACCAGGAATACGTCTATATAACTTAATTAACCATATAGCAACATATTTCATTATTTACTAACAAATAACTTATCCACATTCTTATCAGGAATCATCATCTTAAGACTCTTATCTATCCTAATATCATAAGAGTCAACAAAAGGTTCTAGCATTTCTCCATCAATACACCATGGCTTCTTTGGCTTATTAATAAACTTAATCTTTAAATTATCTGTCTTATATAAATATAATCCTGGTACTTTATATACATCATATAGTGTTAAAAAATATAAACTTCTAAGAATATCCTTTCTCTTAGATATATTACATAATAATATTTCAAATTTATTATCATCTAATTTAACATCCTTATAAAAATTATTAATACCGGCTATTCTATTAGCATTAGATACAATAACAAAAGAGAATAATCCCCTATATTCCACCCCATCTATTTCATATATAATATCATTAAGATTAGTCTTATCAAATAATGATCTAGCCCCTTCTTTAATATATGCTAAGTATCCTAATCTTTTCTTTAGTTCCCTTGGAGTTTCATAAGGAATATTAGCAAACTTACCAATGGTAGCTACATATATAAAAGGCTTATTATTAATCATACAAATATCTACCTGTTTAACTACCCCGTCAAGTGTTTTCTTAAGATTGGTAAGCATATTTTTTCCATATCCCATCATAGCTCCAATATCATTAGTTGTACCACATGGAATATGTGCACATACTAGCCTATCGTCACGTAGATAATTTCCTGTAACAGATTCATTAAATGTACCATCTCCCCCAATAGATAATACTAGGTCAACATGTTCCATCTTATGAACAATCTCTATAGCATGTCCCTTATACTCTGTATAATAAATTTTTACTTCATATCCATACTGATTAAGCATCTCTTCAAACTGTGATAAATATCTAAACTTAACCTTTCTTCCACTATTAGGATTATAAACAATAGCACATTTTTTCATCATATAATCACCTACAAATCATATTCTATCATAACTATTAAAAAAAAGAAACTATATAAAAATAATTTCCATCTTCTATCTGTAAACTATATCTTATACTACTATAATATTTACTAATCACATAAGTTTAGTAATGATATAAGTTCTTGTTGAATGTTATATATATCTTCGTATATAAATGTTAACATTTCCCCCTCTGTTAAACTAGCATTCTTAATAGTATCATAATTCTTTACTCTTGTTATAGGTTCTATCCCCTTTTTATTTTCAAACTCTTTAATTAACTCATGTATAATTATTAATTCATTACTAATCTGATTTCTTTTAGTATTAATATCCAAAACACTAAAACTATCTATAAATTCTTCTCTCATTCATCTTCTCCTATAATTATCTACTAAGTCCATTATTAATAGTGTCATTTTCTATTATGTTATTATTAAGTTGTTCTCCTCTTAATTGTTTCATCCTTATTCTATCTTCTTCTCTCATTTTAATAAATCTTTCAACTTTCTCTTGATGTAAATGCTCTTTAGGAATATTTTTAGCAATTTTCTCATGTGCCATTTTAATCCAATCAGGATTTATCTTAGATAGGTTTTGTTGTTTATCCTTACTACATAGTGCTATATATTTATTACTATCAGCATTTCCAAATGCCGTAACATGGTCTATCCCTTTTTCGTAATCTTGTGCATCCCATATTGTATCTACTAAGAAGTTTTGCCCATTAATTGTTATGATATTCCAAGCGTGACTCCCTTCTCCATTAAGTAAATATTTTCCTCCAATTTTATCACATTCAATTCCTTGTCTAGTACATAATTCTTGATATATATGCGCAAATCCACTACAAGTAGATAATTGATTAGTGAGTCCTATTAGTGTATCCCAAGTTCTAGTTCTATTAGTATTTCCTCTAATATCAAGAGGTTTACCATCATTCCCTTTAGATTCAGTTGTTCTATAAGTAATATCATATTTTAAATACTCATACAAATATAATGCTTTTTCATAATCATTCCAATTAGGATCTATTCCTTTTTCTATTTCTTCTATCTTCTTTAAAATATCGATAAGTTCATACTTAGAATACGTTGCATTCTCTCTAAGATTATCCCAATTATAAGCAGTACTCTTAGCATACTCTTCAGTAAGTCCACCAATAACTCTCATATCAGTATTTGGAGGTAATTTTTCTATCATATCTATTGTTAACCCTTTAGTACTAGGTATCTGTATCAAATACTTCTCTTTACTATCAGGATTAATCTTACTAATCATTTCTTCAAAATTAGAACTATCCCCTTTAATTACATTATTAATATTATAAGCTTTAAATGTCTCTTCTTCATTAAAGCCTCCCTTACTTAGTAAAATCATATTCTATCACCTATCCATATACTTACTTATAATTATTATAGCATAACAAATTTTCTTTATATAGAATTATTTCTTCATATTACAAAAATTATACATAAAAAGAAATCTTTTCAGATTCCTTATATTATATATAATTCTATTTCTTAGCTACTATTCCATAATATCTTCTTACTAATCTAATTCCTTTTGGATATGTATTTCTTTCAATATATTTCATTATTTTTTCTTCATCAATTTCTTTAGTATAATAATCTTTAGAATCCTCTAACTCTTCATCAAAATCATCTAATATTGGTACTTTCAGTAAAAAACTATAAAGTGTATTCTTATCTTTAAAGTATTCTCTTACGTGAAGTGGTATTAATTCTACTTCTCTAAATCCTGCATTTAATATGTTTTCATAATCAATTATACTTATTGCCTTCTTATCAAAAAATCCCTGTCCCCTTCCAAATATTAGTTTTAATTCATAACAGTCGTCTTTATCAACCCCGTGTACTAGTAAATAACCATTCTCTTTTAATGAATTATATATCTGTTTGGGATCAATAACTGTATTTCTTGCTACTACTACATCGTAATAATTTTTAGAGACATCCATATCAAGATTATTCATGACTCTAAATTCTACGTTTTCTCTTCCACTTAGTAATAAATTCTTATTAGCAGTCTCAATCATTTCTTCTGAATAGTCTGTTCCAAGTATTTCCTTGACTTGTGGAAAATTTGCTAACAATTTCTCTCCTCCACCAGTACCTAAATCTAATATTTTTGAATTCTCATTAGTAATATTTTTTAAAAATTCATACATATCCCAATTTGTTAATTCCTCACTCTCAATATTAAATTTACTAAAATCCCAGTCTTTTATTCTTTCATAATAATCTTTTTCATTTATTTTCATAATCTTCTCCATTCTATATTTTGTGTGATTGAATAATAAAAGAACCTCCTTTCATGACATACGACAAAAACCAATCACAAATAATTGTGTATGATTACTTGCCATTCATGAAGAGATTCTTAAGACTCATCATTATTCCTTTAAACTTATAAGTTTACTGGTAGTAAAACGCGAATGGACTAATTGAATTACTACAAATAAAATATATCATATTTTATTAAATAAGTCAAATTTAAAAAGAAAAGGCCACTACCAAGTAATGGTCTTTTCACTAATAAAGATTATTTAAATTGACAACAAGAACCACATTGTTGATTAGTAACTACATTCTCTTCACTGCAAGTATAGTGTGGTTGATAAGTATGTCTGAATATATGATTATTAATTATTTTAGTATTAATTGGACAGATATGTTTTACTTCATGAACTATATTTCTTTGAATGCATCTTTCTCTTCCTGCTTCAATAATAGGTCCTGATTGCATTCCATAATTCATACCTTCATTTTCATTAACATTCATATTGGTATTAGTATTCATATTAGTGTTCATATTACTATTATTAATATTAATATCTATTCCATCACCATATCCAAAATTACCATCTGGTCTAAAATCATCATTATAAAACATCTTTGTTCCTCCTATCTATTTTTATAATATGAAAGAACTTTAATTATGACTATGTAAAATGCACAAATTATCTTGACAGATAGAAAAAAATATAATAATATTATATTGACTTTTATCAAGAATGAGGGAGAGAATTAGCTCTATGAACTCATACCAACCTGCTAAAGCAAGGTGGTAATGCTAATATCGATGAGAGAGGTAATACCAAAAACATTAACTCTTTCAAGAGTTTTTTTCTTTTGATAAAAGCAAGGAGGAGTAAATGAAAAAATATATTACAAGTGAATCAGTCACAGAAGGTCACCCAGATAAAGTGTGTGACCAAATTAGCGACAAAATATTAGATACAGCCTTGTCGCAAGATAAAGAAAGTAAAATGGCTGTAGAGTGTACAATTAAAGATAATCTAATATTTATCTATGGAGAATCTTCCACTAAAGCCAAAATACCATATGAAAAAATAGCTAAAGAAGTAATCAAAGAAATTGGCTACAAAGAAGAATATGAAGTAATAACTAAAATAAGTACCCAATCTAAAGAAATATCCAAAGCCGTAAATAAAGAAAAAATATCTGCTGGTGATCAAGGAATAATGTTTGGATATGCCACTGATGAAACAAAAGAATTAATGCCATTACCTATCCTATTGGCTAATAAATTAACAGAAAAATTATCTATTGAAAGAAAGAAGAATAAAGATTCAGTTTTATTACCAGATGGTAAAAGCCAAGTAACAGTAGAGTATATTAACAACATTCCAAAAAGAATCGATACCATTATAGTATCATCTTCTCACAAAGAGTCAGTCTCTTTAGAAGAATTACGTAAGTATATCAAAGAAAAAATAATTACTTCTGTAATTCCTAAAAAATATATCGATAACAATACTAAAATAATGATAAATCCAGCAGGAACTTTCATAACTAGCGGATCATTTGCAGATAGTGGTACCACTGGTAGAAAAATAGTCGTAGACTCATATGGAGGAAGTGCCAAAGTAGGAGGCGGTTGCTTTAGTAGCAAAGATCCATCAAAAGTAGATAGATCTGGTGCTTATTATGCTAGATATGTTGCTAAAAATATAGTTCATAACAAACTAGCAAAAAGATGTGAAGTATCCGTATCATATGCTATTGGCTATGATAAACCAATCCATATAGGCATTGATACATTTGGTACAAATAAAGTACCTATGGAAAAAATATATGACTTTGTCAAGAATAACTTTAATTTTAGTGTAGACAATATTATTAAAGAATTAAATTTATACAATGTAGAATATTATAAAGTAGCAAGTTATGGCCATTTTGGTAGAGAAGAACTTAACTTGCCATGGGAAAAAACAAAAGAATTCAAATAATGAATTCTTTTAAAATGGCATCTTAAAATTCTTATTACTCATCATTTTCATCATTTTTTTCATTTCTTCAAATTGATTAAGTAATCTATTAACATCTGTAACTGTTAGTCCACAACCGTTAGCAATTCTTTGCTTTCTACTAGCCTTAATAATATCAGGATTATGTCTTTCCTCAGGAGTCATAGATAATACTATAGCCTCAATGTGAGCCATCTGTTTAGGATTAATTTTAGCATTATCAAGCCCCATCTTCTTAGCTCCAGGTATCATTTTAAGTAAGTTTTCTAGTGGACCTAGCTTCTTAATTTGATTAAGTTGATCTAAGAAATCTTCAAGATCAAAAGTACCCTTAGACATCTTCTTAGCTGCTTTCATAGCTTCTTTTTCATCTATCTCATCTTGTACTTTTTCTACTAAACTAATGACATCTCCCATTCCAATAATTCTATTGGCCATTCTATCAGGATGAAACTCTGTAAGTCCGTCCATCTTTTCACTAACACCAATAAACTTAATAGGAATATTAGTAAGATGTCTTACAGATAAAGCTACACCTCCACGAGTATCTCCATCTAACTTAGTTAAAATAACTCCTGTAAGATTAAGTGCATCATTAAATCCAGTTATAACATTAATAGCATCTTGTCCCATCATTGCATCAATTACTAATAATATTTCATCAGGTTTAACTTCTTTAGATATTTCTTTAAGTTCATCCATCAATTCTTCATCTATATGAAGTCTACCAGCAGTATCAATAAGAATATAGTCATACCCATTCTCTTTGGCATAATTAATAGCATTCTTACTTATTTCTACAGGATTACCAATACCCTCACTATATACGGGAATATTTAATTCTTTACCTATTTGCTTTAATTGATCAATAGCAGCAGGTCTATATACATCACATGCTACAAGTAAAGGTTTTTTACCATGTTTCTTTCTAAGAAAATTTGCAAGTTTTCCATTAGTAGTAGTTTTACCAGATCCCTGTAGACCTACTAACATAGTAATAGTAGGTTTTTTATCTATAGCTAATGGAGCACTATCTCCTCCAAGTAATTCCTGTAATTCATCTCTAACTATCTTAACAAATAAGTCTCCTGGATTCAAACTCTTATTAACTTCTTCACCAAGAGCCTTCTCTTTAACTTTATTAGTAAATTCCTTAACTACTTTATAATTAACATCAGCTTCAAGTAATGATAGTCTAATCTCTCTCATCATATCTGCAATATTATCCTCAGTAATCTTTCCATAGCCCTTTATCTTATGAGCTAATTCTTGCAATCTATCACTTAAATTTTCAAACATATATATCACCTACATCTAATTATACAATAAATTTAATATATTTTACAAAAAAGGTTGCATTTTTCATATTTTTTGCTATAATTAATTTACACACAGAAATTATCTGTATCAAACAGCCAAACAAGGCCGTTAATTATATATGCAGATGTGGTTCAACGATTAGAATACGGCCTTGCCAAGGCTGTGACGGGGGTTTGACTCCCCTCATCTGCTCC
>OIZL01000618.1_pt1 | contig 24688 bp, 19 predicted proteins | sample 1588541 | NCBI WGS metagenome assembly OIZL01 (sample SAMN03283285) | human gut metagenome | biome: human-associated habitat; material: feces | host: Homo sapiens | place: Peru | collected 2012 | reverse complement strand
AACCCCCGACCTGCTGATTACAAATCAGCTGCTCTACCAACTGAGCTACACCAGCATCTCACCGGCTTGACTATAATAGCAGAACGGCAGTTGTTTGTCAACACTTTTTTGACTTTTTTCCCGAACCTGAATTTTATTCTTTAAAAGGCGGAAGCGCCGGAAAAACTTTTCCGAACCTGCGGTAAACAGGGGCTCAGCTTGTCAAAAAAGTCCTGTAAGGACTTTTTTGACCGCGCTTTCCGCCGAGCATTTTGAACGTGTTCAAAATGCTGTTGCCGAGAGCCTTGATATATCAAGGCTCCCGACGGCGGTTTATCCGATTTGAGGCGGACCTTGCCCCTCAAGCTCCCACCGCTGTTCTGTTATCTGACTTTAAAACATAGTTTTTTGACAGTCTGAGGGACTGTTATATGGGGAAAAAGGGGTGTATAATCAAAAGGAATCAACAGACGGGGGAGCAGGAAAATGCATTTTGTAAATGCGAAGGGAATACTCTCTTCACGCGGCGGCATGAATATTTACCGCGGATGCAGCCACGGCTGCATTTACTGCGACAGCCGCAGCCGCTGCTACGCAATGGAGCACGCGTTTGAAGACATAGAAGTAAAGCAAAATGCGCCGGAGCTGCTGGAAGAGGAGCTTCGCTCAAAACGGAAAAGGTGCATGATAGGCACCGGCTCAATGTCAGACCCGTATCTGCCTGCGGAAAAAGAGCTGAAGCTTACAAGGCGATGTCTCGAAATAATCGACAGATATGCTTTCGGCGCGGCGCTGCTGACAAAATCGACCCTCGTTCTGAGGGACCTTGAGCTGCTCAAATCGATCAACGAAAAGTCAAAATGCGTCGTACAGATGACGCTTACGACGGCAGATGATGAGCTGTGCAGGATCGTTGAGCCGAATGTGGCGGTGACGTCGGAGAGGGTCAATGCCCTGAAAGTTTTTGCGGAGAACGGAATACCGACGGTCGTCTGGATGTGTCCGATATTGCCTTATATCAACGACACTGAGGAGAATATCCTGCGCCTTGTCGAAATGTGCGCCGATGCGAAGGTTCATGGGATAATAAACTTCGGTATGGGTATGACGCTCAGGGACGGAAGCCGCGAATACTATTACAGGCAGCTTGACAGGTCATTTCCGGGATTGAAGGAGAAATACATAAGAAGCTACGGCGAAAGCTATGAGCTTGCGAGCGTGAACGCCGGCACTCTTACGGCGGTTTTCAAGGAAGCGTGCGGAAAGGACAATATAATAACGGACATAAAGCAATGCTTTGATTTTCTATACGATTTTCCGGCTGATAACGATCAGATGTCTTTTTTCTGAAAAATGCGCAATTATTAACAAATCGCTGTTGACAAATAAAACGTTGGATAATAAGATAAATGTAATGGGCAATGCCCGACGAAAAAATTTCAGGAGGATGACATATGGCAGTATTCAAAGAAACCCTCGGCAAAGATTTTCTTGAGAAGTACAACGGGGTCGAGCTTTTTAAAGAGTTTACGCCCAAAATCGCAAAGCTTCCGGGACTTATGTACAGACCGTATTACAATAAGAAGGCCGGGGATGTTGTCGATGTGGCGATAAAGCTTGGCCGCTGCACCAAAGAGGAAGCCGAAGCGCTTGAAAAAGCCTTCAACGAACGCTACGCGGATAAATAAATACAAAAAAACGCTCAGAGCCGTCTCGGACTCTGAGCGTTTTTATGTATTTATTTATCAGTGCATGACCGCCTGTTTTCTGGATTCCGTGACAATGTCGCCGACGCCGTTAAGCACGATCGAGGGACGGTAGGCGTAGTGATCCAGCGTCTCAGGAGTAGAAATGCCCGACATTACAAGAACCGTGGACATACCCGCCTCAAGACCGGATATGACGTCGGTATCCATCCTGTCGCCCACCATTACCGCTTCGGCGGAGTGGCAGCCCAGAATTTTAAGACCGGTGCGCATCATGAGCGGATTGGGCTTGCCGCAGTAGTATGCTTCCTTGCCGGTAGCCATCTCGATAGGAGCGACGAGTGCGCGGCAGGCGGGGGCGATGCCATGCTCGATAGGACCGGAAACATCGGAATTTGCCCCGATGAGCTTTGCGCCCTTGAGAACAAGGTTTGTCGCCTTTGTAAGGGAGTCGAGCGAATACGCCTTGCCCTCGCCGATGATAACGTAATCGGGATCGACCTCGTTCATGGTAACGCCGACGTCGTAAAGGGCGTTGAGCAGTCCCGCCTCGCCTATGACATAGGCGGAGCAGCCGGGCGCCTGATCCTTTATAAAAGCGGCGGTTGCAAGCGCGCTTGTGTAGAAATGCTCCTCCGGAACGTCAAGCCCGAGGCGCGAAAGCTTCTGCTGAAGCTCCTTGCGGGTGCAGCCGCTGTTGTTTGTCAGGAAAAGATATTCCTTCTTTTCGTCCTTGAGCCACTGTATAAATTCGGGTACACCGGGCAAAATCTGGTTGCCGTGGTATATAACACCGTCCATATCGCATATAAAGCCTTTTTTCTCATTAAAATTAAGCATTTTATTCCTCCTTTTGCTGTAATTACTCTCTCCCGTGAAATGACAGCCGTCAGTCGGCCTTGTCTGTTTTATCCTTGAGTGCAATAAGCTCAGCCGGGGAGAAGCTGTACTTTTTGTCGCAGAACTGGCAGGAGACTTCGATATCCCTGCCCTCTGCTATAAGCTCCTCAAGCTCGGATCTTTCGATACATCCAAGCGCCTGCTCCACACGCTCCTTTGAGCATGGGCAGCGGTAGCCGATCTCCGTCTCGCCGACTATGTGATGCTCAAGCCCCTTCAATACCTGCGCGAAAAGAGCCTCCGCCCCGTCCTCGCTGAGAACGGTCGTAAGCTGATCCATCATAAAGATGTTTTCCTCCAGTGTGTCGATGAGCTTTTCGTCCGCACCGGGCATGAGCTGGACGATAAAGCCGCCGGCGGCTTTTATCGAGCGGTCGGTATCCACCAATACGCCCAAGGCGCAGGCGGAAGGCACCTGCTCACTCTCAAGCAGATAGGAAGTGATATCCTCCGCAATCTCGCCGCTGACAAGCTCAACCGAACCGATGTACGGCTCTTTAAGACCTATATCACGGCTGACGGTGAGTGTTCCGCTGCGTCCTACCGCGCCGCCTACGTCAAGCTTACCGTCGCTTCTGAGCGGAAGATCGACGAGGGCATTGCCGACATAGCCGCGGACATAGCCCTTGGAATCCGACACGGCGACAATGCTGCCTATCGGACCGCCGCCGTTGACGCGGATCGTGAGTGAAGCGTTTTCCTCCTTCATCATTTCACCCATGAGCGACGCGGCGCACAATGTACGCCCGAGAGCGGCGCAGGCGGTAGGGGAGCAGCCGTGTATCTGACGCGCTGTCTCTACCGTGCCGCGTGCGTCTATTACAGCCATTTTTATGTAACCGTCGCCGGCAGTGGCTCTGATTATTCTATCCATTATATAACCTCTTTTATGATAATTATCAGTTCCGGCGCCGCGGCCTGAAACGCGTCCGGTGCGCCGGAGAATTTTGCACACGAAAACTGTGCCGTTGTTAAAACATTTTCAATGTTTTTAACGGATTTTAGTATAACACATCCCAATACCGGCTTTCAAGCCGTGAATATGTAAAATTTCCTTGGCGTCTGAAAAGAAAATGTAAAAATTACTTTGAGTTATTCATATATAATTTGCAAATAAATTTATATATAACTGTTGACAAAATAATTCCGGTGTGCTATATTATACTCAAAGAAAAGAACAGGCGGGCGTGAAGCGAGGCTTTGCGGCTGCTTTGAGAGAGGGATGGTCGGAAGATGAAAAAGACATTATACAGCCTCATGCTCAATGACGAGGTGGTGCGTGAGGTGGACGCAATGGCGCATAGCCTCGGCACGAACAGGTCAAATCTTATCAATCAGATTTTGGCAGAGTACGTGAACTATGAAACGCCGGAGCGCAGAATAAACAACGTGCTTTCCGCTATTGAGCAGCTTATGGCGCCGTCGAGGGAGCTTGTGCCGTTCTTCGCACCGAATACGCTTTCGCTGTCGCTGAAAAGCTCGCTGCAATACAAATACCGCCCCACGGTGAAATATGAGGTGGAGCTGTTCAAGAGCGGGGGCGAATCGATCGGCGAGCTGTCGGTGATGTTCCGTACCCAATCGGCAGCGCTTATCTCGTCGATAACCGATTTCTTCCGCCTGTGGAAGAGCATAGAGGATGCGCATCTCCGCAGCGCGACCGGTGCGCATATCGACTATGCCCTGTATGACGGCAAGTTTGTACGCAGTATCGCCGTTCCCGATAAGGACTGCACGGCGGAGCAGCTTGCAGGCGCGCTGAGCGAGTATATCAAGCTTTTTGACAAGCTTCTGAAAGGGTATCTTACCGGACGCTATGATGCCCACAATGTCGAGGCTGCTTACTATTCGCATATGATAAATGCACCCGTCCATATTTGATATCTATCCAATCGATATCTATCCAATCTCCGATTATAAAAGGAGCGTGATCTTATGAACGCAAAGAATTTTACACAGAAGACACTTGAAGCGGTGCAGACCGCGCAGGCAATGGCACAGGAAAACCGCAATAATTATATTATGCCTGAGCATCTGCTCTATGCCCTTGTCGATCAGGATGGAGGGCTTATCCCGTCGCTCTTTGAGAAGATGGGCGTTGACTGCAACGGCATCATCTCCGAGCTTGACACCGCGATATCCGCTCTGCCCAAGGTAGGCGAAGGGGCAGAGGTTTATCTGTCGCAGGAGGCGAACCGCGTTCTTCAGGCCGCAGAGAAGGCGGCAAAGTCCATGGGGGACGAATATGTCTCCGTTGAGCATGTGATGATAGGCATATTTGCCGCGGCGACTCCGGCTATCAAGCGGATTTTCGCCGACCACGGCATAACGAAAAATGCATTCACGGCGGAGCTTTCCAAGGTGAAAACCTCCCCTGTGACGGGCGATAATCCCGAGAGTACGTATGACGCGCTGAATAAGTACGGCACCGACCTTGTAAAGCGCGCCCGTGAAAATGAGCTTGACCCCGTTATCGGGCGTGATACCGAGATAAGAAACGTGATACGTATCCTTTCGCGTAAGACCAAGAATAACCCGGTGCTTATAGGCGAACCGGGCGTGGGCAAAACTGCAATAGCCGAAGGACTTGCACAGCGTATCGTGCGCGGCGACGTGCCTGAGGGACTTAAGGACAAGACGATTTTCTCCCTTGATATGGGCGCACTTATTGCGGGCGCAAAATACAGGGGCGAGTTTGAGGAACGTCTCAAGGCAGTGCTTGAAGAGATACGCCGCAGTGAAGGTCAGATACTCCTCTTTATTGATGAGCTTCATACCATAGTCGGCGCGGGCAAGACCGAGGGCAGCATGGACGCGGGCAACCTCCTCAAGCCTATGCTTGCAAGGGGCGAGCTGCACTGCATCGGCGCCACAACTCTTGACGAGTACAGAAAGTATATAGAAAAGGACGCCGCGCTTGAACGCCGTTTCCAGCCTGTGCAGGTGGATGAACCGTCGGTTGAGGATACGATATCCATCCTCCGCGGTCTCAAGGAGCGCTATGAGGTATACCACGGCGTGCGTATCCACGACAGTGCGCTTGTGGCGGCGGCAACGCTTTCAAACCGCTATATCACCGACAGGTTCCTGCCGGACAAGGCGATAGACCTTGTGGATGAGGCCTGCGCTCTTATAAGAACCGAGATCGACTCGATGCCGGCGGAGCTGGACGATGTGCGCCGTAAGATAATGCAGCTTGAGATCGAGGAAATGGCTCTCAAGAAAGAGGACGACCGGCTGAGCGTCGAGCGTCTTGCAAAGCTGAGAGAGGAGCTTGCAAATCTCAAGGACACCTTCAACGAGATGAAATCGCGTTGGGAGAGCGAGAAGAGCAGCGTGGATGAGGTGAAGAACCTCAAATCCCAGATCGAGCAGATGCACGCCGATATTGAGAACGCACAGCTTCGTTACGAGTACGAAACGGCAGCAAAGCTCAAGTATTCCGATCTGCCCGCGCTTGAAAAGAAGCTTGAAGAGGCGGAGAAGCGTTCGGAAAACAGCAAGGCGAACACCATGGTTCACGACACTGTGACGGAGGAAGAAATTTCCGGTATCGTCGCAAAGTGGACGGGCATCCCCGTGTCGAAGCTCATGGAGGGCGAGCGGGAGAAGATACTGCATCTTGACGAGTTCCTTCATAAGCGCGTTATCGGTCAGGATGAGGCTGTGCAGAAGGTAACGGAGGCCATACTCCGCTCCCGTGCGGGCATATCCGACCCCAACAGACCTATCGGTTCATTCCTGTTCCTCGGTCCTACGGGCGTCGGCAAGACGGAGCTTGCAAAGTCGCTTGCGGAATGTCTCTTTGATGATGAGCATAACATCGTGCGTATTGATATGACCGAGTATATGGAGAAATTCTCCGTGTCGCGTCTTATCGGCGCGCCTCCCGGATACGTGGGCTACGACGAGGGCGGTCAGCTTACCGAAGCCGTCCGCCGCAAGCCGTACAGCGTGGTGCTGTTCGATGAGATAGAAAAGGCGCATCCGGATGTGTTCAACATTCTTCTCCAGATCCTTGACGACGGGCGTATTACAGACTCTCAGGGCAGAACGGTGGATTTCAAGAACACCATCATTATCCTTACGTCCAACCTTGGCAGCCAGCACCTGCTTGAGGGTATCGAGCCGGACGGCAGCATATCGCAGGAGGCTCAGGACGCGGTGATGCAGGAGCTGAAAATGTCCTTCCGTCCGGAGTTCCTCAACCGTCTTGATGAGACTATCATGTTCAGACCTCTGACCAGAGACAATCTCAACGGCATAATCGACATCATGGTCGATTCCTTGCGCAAGCGTCTTGAGGATAAGTCGCTCGGTCTGTATATCACGGATGCCGCAAAGCAGTTCATCATTGACCATGGATTTGACCCGCTTTACGGTGCAAGACCTCTGCGCCGTTATCTCCAGAGCAGCGTAGAAACCCTCATTGCCCGCACCATACTCAAGGGCGATGTGGACGCCGGCGTTACCCTCACGATAGATGTGCGCGACGGCGCGCTCGTGTGCGAGTAAAACCGATAATTGAGCTATAAACGAATACCGTCTGCCGGAAGTAAAAACCGGCAGACGGTATTTTTTTGCTATGTATCACAGCTTTGGATCACATTGCGTTGTCGTAATCGAGCTTCTTTTTAAGCACGTCCTGATTTTTCGCGGGGGAGCTGCGTCCGGCAAGATCGGGCATACGGTGCTCAAGCGCGGCAAGGGATATCTCTATATCCTCCTCCGCCTCGAGCGGAGAGCCTGCGCCGACGGTTATCATGTCGCAGGGACGTATCACGTTCCAGTTGAACGTCAGCCCCACAAAGGGAGTGGTTCTGCCCGCCGCCATTGCCTTTATGGTCATAACGGGATGCTTGGCGCTGTGTATTATCTTCGCCACGTTTTCTATTTCCACCTGCATCATAAAGCCCATGCAGTTGAATATCTGTATATACGTCTCCACGTCGTAGCCGTTTGCGTCGCAGTAAAGAATGACCTCCGGCATATGCGCCCCGCATCCCGGCTTCATGCCAGCGTCGCGTATCATGCTCAGATAATCCGGAAGTCTGACTATCTCGCGCCTGTTCTTGTTTACCAGCTGCTCCACGCTCACATGGTGTACAAGACAGAATTCGGAGCCTATCTCCGCACTGTGCCTGATGAGCCTTTCCGTCTCACGCCTTGCCTCGGCGCTGTCGTCTACGTTGAGAACTGGCGTATCGACTATGTGTATCTTTTTGCCGTCCTTGTCCTCGGCGTACCTGATCCCCGCCTGCAAAAGCTCATGATCGCTGACGGGCGCCATAATGGCGTCCACCCCGTGCTCAAGATATGTATGCAGAACGGGATAAAAATCCTCCGGCCGCCGGTACTTTTCCTTTATGCCGGCGTCTGCCGCGGCGCCTGTATGGCTCCAGCCGAGGAGCCAGTTTGTGCCGATTATCATGCGCGGCATTGATATACCGCCGACTGTTGTTCTCGGAAACTGCTGCATTGTTCTTACCTCCGCAATATATTTAAAAATCTTATCGGATACCACGGACAAGCTCCGCCGCGCCGATGATGCCGAAGTCCTGCTTAAGAGCGGCAAAGCGAAATTCCACAGGCTGCGGAATATGGTTGTAACGGTCAAACTCCTCCCTGACGAGGTCAAAGAGCATCGGACCGAAGTTTACAAGCCCGCCGCCGAAAACGAAAAGGTTGACGTTCAGAAGCTGGTATATGTTGAAAACGCAGACCGCAAGGTAGTGCGCCGTCTGCCTGAGCACGTCCAGCGCCAGCGCGTCGCCCGCCTGACAGGCGCGGTAAAGCTCCACGCAGTCAAGACTGTCGCTCAGCTCCATGCACGTTTCGCGCCCCTGAGCCATGCGGCGGACGTGCTTCGGAATATAGCGGCCGGACGCCCACGACATGAAGCAGCCGGAGTTGCGGCAGCCGCAGTCTTCACCGGCGTCGGGGGTTATCAGCATATGCCCGCATTCGCCCGCCCAGCCGTAGCTTCCGCGAAACAGCTCACCGTTGAGGATCAGCCCGCTTCCGATGCCGGTGCTGGTTGCGACATAGACCATATGCCGGCTGCCCTTGCCCGCACCGTACCTATGCTCTGCAAGCGCGGCGGCATTGCTGTCGTTGTCCAGCACAATGGGGGTGTGAAGCCGCGCCTGCAAATAATCACGCATGGCGAAATCGCGGATGTTCACCATTGCCGAGGTCATGCAGACATAGCCCTCGTCGAAAAGAATAAAGGATGGCATACAAATGCCGATACCCTGAAGCTCGCTGACGGCTATATTGTTGCCGCTGAGCATCTTGCTGACGCTGTCGATCAACAGATCGCAGAATGCAGGGCCGTCGGCCTCGATAGGCGTCGGATGCTGAAAACGGTCGATCAGACTGCCGCTTTCATCGAACAGACCGTAGGCGACCTTCGTGCCGCCTGCATCAATTCCCATACGATACCGCATAGTGTTCTACCTCCGCGCTTATAAAACGTTTTATTCTATATTTTATTCTACCAAAGCCCTTATCGCCTGTCAATGATATTTACGAATGAAAGCGGATTTGATTTTGAACATAAACGCATACTTGCAGTGGGAAATACAGAATTTGCTGTTGACAGCAAGAGAAAATAATGATAGCATAAACTTACGAATGAAAGCGATTCAGTTACGAATGATTTTCGGAGGTGCTTATGAACAACACGGAACACTTTGGCTCACTGACTGACAGGATGAAGGCATTCCGCGAGGAGGTGCTGAACGAAAAGCCGTATGTTGACGCGGAGCGCGCCATTCTTGCAACGCAGGCATATAAAGAGAATCTCAATCAGCCGCGTGTAATGGCGAGGGCGCTGATGCTCAAAAAAATCCTTGAGAATATGAGCATATATATTGAGGACAAAACGCTTCTTGCAGGCAATCAGGCGACAAAAAACGTCAACGCGCCCATATTCCCGGAATACACGATGGGCTTTGTGATGAGGGAGCTTGATCTCTTTGAAAAAAGAGACGGCGACGTTTTCTATATAACCGAGGAGACAAAGCGGCAGCTTCTGGAGATCGCCCCGTTCTGGGAAAATAACACGCTGCGCGACAGGGGCGAGGCGATCATGCCGGAGGAGGTCAGCGTTTTCATGGAGACGGGCGTCTTCGGCATGGAGGGCAAGCTCAACGCAGGGGACGCGCATCTTTCGGTCAACTATCAGCGTATGCTCAGGGAGGGGCTTTGCGGCTACGAAAAGCGCACAAAAGACTGCCTTGCCGCGCTTGATCTGACAGACCCTGACAGCGTGGATAAGCACGTTTTCTATAAAGCCGTGCTTGTCGTCATTGAGGCCGTCCGCACGTTTGCCATGCGTTACAGCGCCCTTGCCGCGTCTCTTGCGGAAAAAGAGCGCGATCCCGCCAGAAAGAGTGAGCTTACGGAGATGAGCCGCATATGCGCAAAGGTTCCGTATCAACCGGCGGATACATTCCGTGAGGCGGTGCAGGCTGTATGGTTCATCCAGCTCATTTTGCAGATAGAATCCAACGGACATTCGCTCAGCTACGGTCGTTTTGACCAATATATGTATCCTTATTATATAAATGACCTGCACTCCGGCAGACTGACGGAGGAGGACGCGCTTGAGCTGCTTACCTGCCTGTGGATAAAAACTCTTACCGTCAATAAGCTTCGTTCTCAGGAGCATACGCTTTCCTCTGCCGGTTCGCCGATGTATCAGAATGTCACCATAGGCGGACAGACGCCGGATAAGAAGGACGCTGTCAATGAGCTGAGCTTTGCGGTGCTTGAATCCGTGGCGCAGACCCGCCTTACCCAGCCGAATCTGACGGTGCGCTATCACAGAAATCTCAACAAAAAGTTTTTTGACGAGTGCATTGAGGTTATGCGCCTCGGCTTCGGTATGCCTGCACTCAATAACGACGAGATCATCATTCCGTCGTTTATCAATTGGGGCGTTTCCGAAGAGGACGCGTATAATTACAGCGCCATAGGCTGTGTGGAGACTGCCGTGCCCGGCAAATGGGGCTACCGCTGCACCGGAATGTCGTATATCAATTTCCCGCGGCTGCTGCTGTGCGTGATGAACGACGGGGTCGATCTGACCACCGGCAAGCGTTTTGTAAAGGGTTATGGCCGCTTTGAGGATATGCGCTCCTATGACGAGCTTATGGCGGCATGGGATAAGTCCCTGCGCGAAATGACCCGTTACAGCGTTATTGTGGAGAATTTTATTGATAAGGCGTCCGAGCGGGACGTACCGGATATCCTGTGCTCAGCCCTGACCGACGACTGCATCGCCAGAGGAAAAACAATCAAGGAGGGCGGCGCGGTATATGATTTTATTTCCGGTCTTCAGGTCGGTATTGCGAATATGGCGGATTGCCTGTCGGCTATAAAAAAGCTTGTTTTTGATGAGCAGAAGATCAGCAAAACGCAGCTCTGGAATGCGATCCTTGATGATTTCCAATCCCCTGAAAACAAAAAAATTCAGGAGATGCTCATAAACGACGCGCCCAAGTACGGCAACGACAACGACGAAGCAGATATGCTTATCGTGCAGGCATATGATCCGTATATTGACGAGATAAGAAAGTATCCCAATACCCGCCATATGAGAGGACCTATCGGTGGTATCCGCTACGCGGGCACATCCTCGATCAGCGCGAATGTCGGGCAGGGGATGGGGACGATGGCGACGCCCGACGGCAGGCATGCCTTTGAGCCGCTTGCCGAGGGGTGCAGCCCCGCGCACAACGCGGACAAGAACGGTCCTACCGCCGTGTTCAAATCCGTCTCCAAGCTGCGTACAGATAAGATCACGGGCGGCGTGCTGCTCAATCAGAAGATGACGCCGCAGATGCTCTCCTCCGCAGAGAACCGGGAGAAGCTTGAAATGCTGATACGCACGTTTTTCAACACTCTGCACGGATATCATGTGCAGTACAATATCGTATCCCGCGAAACGCTCATTGATGCACAGCTCCATCCGGAAGCGCATAAGGATCTTATCGTCCGCGTCGCCGGATACAGCGCCTTCTTCAACGTGCTGTCCAGAAAAACGCAGGATGATATAATCGCAAGAACAGAGCAGTCTCTGTAAAAATGAAGAGCTTTATTCTCTTAAAGTACCTAAAATAAATGTGCTTATAACTTATGAGACTGTCAAAAAAGTCCTGATAATATGAAGAATACATATTATCAGGACTTTTTGCTGTGATTTGATGTAAATTTTTCAGAATTCCGATTTCACGACGGAAAAATGCGCTTCTTTGAGCAGCTGAACATAATCTCCGTCAAAGTGCATCAGAACACGTTTTTGCGGGCGTTTTCAGGAATCAGCATCATAAGATCCTTGTAATAACAGTGGGAAGCCGATTTATGGCTTGCAGTATCCTGATAGATGCGCTCTATTTTGCCGCCGAGAAATTCCGACAGGATCTCCGGAGGGACTGTCGAGGAGTCTCCGCTGAAATATATTCTGCTGTCTCCGCTGCTTGAAACGTATACCGATACACGCTATTTTACGGTTTTTCCGTGGTTTCCGACTGCAAAAAAGAATTTTGAGCTAAGCTCACGCGGGCTTTATAAAAACGATAAGTATACAATGTCGCAGGTCGAGTTTGCGGTGGGAACGGCCATAAGAAACGTCCTGTCCAATATAATGAGCGTTGAAGACGCATACGATTTTATAAAGCCGTATTTGACACCTGCCGGTGAATAAAGCGGCGTTGACCGCGAAAAGCGAAAAAAGTCCTGACGGCGTGCGATCTGAAGCACCGTCAGGACTTTTTGCATATTGAATTTCTTAAATTCCGAACTGTGCGCGTACTTTACCGCAGATAGCCGCCGCCTGCGCCGGGTCGGTTCCGGGCATCTCGCAGAATATTCTCAGCAGAGGCTCGGTGCCGGAAAAGCGGATGAGCAGCCAGCCGGTATTTTCAAAATACACCTTGCAGCCGTCAAGATAGGAGATACGTGCAATTTTTTCGTCAAATGCGGGCAGCTCATGCTCCTCATAAATGCGGTGCATAAGCTCTGCACGGCGTTCGGTGGGAAAGGCGATATTGCGCACCTCGGTGTGATAGCGGCCGAACCTGTCGTATATCTCTTCCGTAAGCTCGGACATTCTTTTGCCGGTCTTGGCGATGACCTCGACAAGAAGCGCGCTTGCGTATATCGCGTCCTTACCGTTGATGTGTCCCATGACCGTCAGACCGCCGGAGCTTTCGCCGCCGAGATAAGCGCCTGTTTCACGCATCTTTGCGGAAATATGCTTGAAGCCGACCGGCACTTCGTAGCAGGTTTCGCCGTAGGCGGCTGCAATGCGCTCCAAAAGATAAGTCGTTGCGAGATTCTTGACGACAGGCGTGCGCATTTTTTTGTACTCGAGGAAGTAGTAATAGAGAATGCACAGTATGCTGTTCGCATCGACATAGCGTCCCTTGTCGTCTATCAGACCTATTCTGTCGGCGTCACCGTCGGTTGCTATGCCGAGGTCAAACCCGTAATCGGTGACGTAGTTTTGCAGGGATTTGACCGTGGATTCATCCGGCGCGGGCATTTTGCCGGCGAAAAGCGTGTCATGCTCGGCGTGGAGCATCTCAAGCTCACAGCGGGCGGTAGAGAAAATGGTGTTGAGCGAACGCATGGATACGCCGTAGAGCGGGTCTATCGCAATGCGCAGATTCGCGTTGCGTATGGCCTGCATATCTATTTTTGAAATTACATTGTCCAGATATTCGTTGAGCGGGTTGAAAAAGGTGATAAGCCCATCTGCCTGCAATTCCTTGGCCGTGCGCACGGGGGCGGTGGTGTCGTTCTTTTCAAGACGTGCGATTATTTTTTCAAGCTCGCCGGTCACTTCTTCGTTTGCGTCGCGCCCGCCCTCCGTCACTATTTTTATGCCGTTATAAAGCGACGGGTTATGGCTTGCGGTTATCATCATGCCGTATTTGAGATCATGCGCCATGACGTAGTACATTACAAGCGGCGTCGGAGAGGAGCGCTCGACAAGCATGGCGCGGATGCCGTTGCTTGCAATGACCTCGCCCGCCCAGACCATGGCCTCTTTGGAAAGAAAGCGGCGGTCATATCCAATGACGACTGGCGTGCTTTCCTGATGCTCTTCCAATATTTTTACGGCGACGGCTTTTGCGACAAGCTGAATATTGCTCTTGGTAAATTCATCGCCTATTATTGCGCGCCATCCGCCGGTTCCGAAATGCAGCATTATCTTATCCTCCGTGTGTTCTTGTCGGTTGATGGTATTAAGTATACTCATCATAGCGCAGAATATCAAGATATCAGACAAAAAAACTGCATCCGGAAGTGATCCGGATGCAGTCGGGACTGTAAAAAGTCCCGCAGAGCTTTTACGGCTTATGTCAGCCGTTGATTATGTTTATGCGGCCCTGACCGTAGAGATCGGCGTATTCCGCGCCGACAACGCCGCCGAGATATTCTGTGATGTACTTTATAAGCACCTGATTGTCAAGAAGAACGCTGTCCTGAAGCAGAACATTGTCCGCGAACATGTTTATGCCGTCGCCGCTCTCCTTGAGCATATAGTTGTGGGAAGCGAGAGTGTATGTTGCGTCGGGATCGATCGGGGCGTCGCCGACCTTCACGTTCTTGATCCTTCTATCGCCGGAGACTTCGACGAAAAGACCCTTGTCGTCGGTAACGACCGTCGGTTCGACAGACATATCAATGTCAAAGCTGATGCCGGAAACCTGAAGGAAACCGCCGTTTTCGGACGGGAGCTTTCTTGCGCTCATCTCAAGCGCGTCAAGGATCTCCTGACCGGTTGCCTCGACGACGCACATGGCGTTGCCGAAGGGGTGTACGCTGATTATCTGTTCATAGGTGATATCGCCTGCGGGTATGGAGGTGCGTATGCCGCCGCCGTTGACGAAGGAGATGTCTGCGCCGCTTATTGCGCGGTACGCGTCTGCGCACAGGTCGCCGAGATTGGTCTCCTGGCTGCGGACGATACGCAGCGGCTTGCCCTCGGAATCGGTAAGGGTGGGATCGACGATGGTAAGGTCAACGTCGGTCTTTGCAACTACGGTCTGTGCAAGCTCGGCATACTCTTCCTTGATGCCCGCGACGAACGCCGCCATAGCGTCATCCTGGAAGATCACTTCATGGTGAAGCTCTGTCGTAAAGTCAATGCCGTCCTCGGTGTCAACAATGGTGAGCGAACCGAGGTTTTCAAGCTTGGTGCCGGTGGAGGAGAGAAGAACTTCCTCGCCGTCCTTGTTCAGAACGATCTCACCTGCCCATACGCTGTGGGAGTGGCCGTCAAGAACAGCGTCGATGCCGTTGGTGTTCTCGATGAGATCGGAGGCGGAGTAAGGCGCGCTTTCAAGATTGGTGCCGAGATGGGACAGGACGATAACTATATCCGCGCCCTCGGCCGCCGCACTGTCAACAGCGGACTGTATCGCGGCATAGAAGTCGCTTCCGTCGCCGCCTTCGCAGAAGCCGTAAATGAAGTTTCCGTTTTCATCCTGAAAATATGCGGGTGAGGAGCTGGTAAAGGTCTCGGGAGTAGCGGCGCCGACAAACGCTATTTTGTGACCGCCTGCTTCAACGATGGTGTAAGCGTCAACAACGAGATTGCCGTCCTTGTCAACAAAGTTTGCCGCGACATAATCGTAATCGGCAAGCTCCGAAAGCTCCATGAAGCGGTCCATGCCGTAGTCAAATTCATGGTTGCCGACAGCGGCGGCGGCATAGCCAAGCTCGTTCATGATCTCAACGATGTATTCGCCTTTGGAAAGAGTGCCGATGGTAGCGCCCTGTACGGCGTCGCCGGAATCTACAAGAACAACCTCATAACCGGCTTTTTCATAGGCGTTCTTATAAGCCGCAACGCCAGCGTAGCCGATGTTGTCGTCAACAGCGCAGTGTACGTCATTGGTGTAAAGGACAACGATACCTTTGCTTTCGTCGGGTTCGGCCGCTTCCGCTGCGGTGAAGCCTGCGAGCACAAGCATGAGTGCGAGTAGGATTGCCAACAGTCGTTTCATTTTGTCTTCTCCTTTTAATGTTTTTTATTTCAAGCCCTTCCGGGCATGGAAAACAAATCGGGCAAAGGCAAGCTGTATCTTCTGCTGGCAGTATACCATATGTCGGAGAGGTATGCCACAGTTCTTTGCGTTTTTTAAAATATTTTTTTGACGATGCGTAATTTGCATTCTGCCGCCGCAGTGTGCTATAGTATACATCGCACGTGCCGGATACGGCGGTGCGGATAAAACATTACGGAGAGTAATCAGCGTGAAAATAAGAGAATATACCGAAAAAGACATACCGGCAATGCTACGCATCTGGAACGAGGTCGTGGAGGACGGGATAGCCTTCCCGCAGGAAAGGCTTTTATGAGCGCTGCGGTTTTGTCGAAAACCCGTATCATCATATCCACCCGCCTTATCACAGGGGAAATTCGGGGCATGAACTTGTCGTTATGAGCCGTCCGAAAGGGTTGACGCAGAGCGAGTATGAAATGTTTGCACAATGTCTGCGCGGTACGATAATGAAAAATGCATATCTGTAAGGAATAATATACGCAAAATCGTATAAAATAGCTCTATTCTTTAATAAGAAGGAGCGAAAATATGATCGAACAGGATACCGTGAAGCTGCTGAGAGAATGTGATTCGGGCGTTAAAATGGGCGTTTCGTCTATCGAAGAGGTAATTGACAGGGTACACAGTCCCACGTTCAGGCAGTATCTGACGGACTGCAAAAAGAAGCACGAGAAGCTGAACGATGAGATCCAGAGAGCACTCGGCCGTTACCATGACGATGGGAAAGAGCCGTCTCCGGTAATCAAAGGAATGTCGTGGATAAAAACCAATATGACGCTGGGAATGGACGGTTCCGATAAAACCGTCGCCGATCTTATGACGGACGGCTGCAATATGGGCGTCAAATCGCTGAACAGGTATCTCAACCAATATGAGGCGGCGGATGAAGCCTCCAAGGATATTGCCAAGCGCCTTGTTGATCTGGAGGAGCGTCTTACTGTGGATATACGTGAGTTTTTATGATCCGCCCCAAACGTCTTGCAGAGTTCTATAAAGGCTGAGACTGTCAAAAAAAGCCTCGCAGAGTTTTTTGTCAAAGAACCTCAATGAGGTTCTTTGACAAGCAGTCACGGCAGTCTGTGCGCGTTCGCGCACAGACTGCCGTGTTTTTACCTTTTGCAGGTGTTTATCTGTAAAACTGAAGCATGCCGGAATCAGCGTAGGAGACAAAATCATCTCCCGCAACAATAATGTGATCCACGAGCGGGATACCGACGCTGTAAAGTGCGGCAGAGACCTGCTTTGTGATAGCGTCGTCCTCTCTTGAGGGAAGCGCAATGCCGTCGGGGTGATTGTGGGACATAATGACGCTGCTGGCGCGGTAACGCAGCGCAGTTTCAACGATCCTGCGGACGTTCGCCTCAACGGAATTGACGACACCGCGGCTCAGCTCAATGCAGGAAATGACGCGCTTCTGCGAATCGAGACACAGCAGAAGCAGAATTTCCTCCTTCTGGTAGAGAAAGCGCGGCATAAGGTACTTTCCCGCCTGCATTGAAGTGGTTATGGTCTTGACCTCCGACGCCTTCGTGACGCAGCTTTTGCGCATTATTTCCGGTATGAGCTTGATAAGCGCGGCGGCGTTTTCGCCGATGCCCTCGACGCTCATAAGCTCATGCAGGCTTGCGTCGAAAACGCCGTCAAGCGAATCGAAGCGGTCAAGCAGCGTGTGGGCAAGCTCATTCGTATCACGTCTGGGAATGGCGTAAAAAAGCAAAAGCTCAAGACTGTTCAGCTCATTGAAGCCGTCAAGTCCGTTTTCGACAAAAGTAGCTCTTAAACGCGCCCGATGCCCATCGTGAATGCTCATTACACATTTTATCCTCTCGAAAATCTATATAAGCGCGGCGGCGCGGTTTCTTTACAAAACCGTTTACAGATCCATTGTTGCATATGCGTTCAGATCGCTGTGCGCGGTATGACCGGCAAGATATTCGTAATAGCCCTGCGCGCCGACCATTGCGCCGTTGTCCCCGCAAAGTCTGAGCGGCGGAACGAACAGTTCAAAGCCGTTTTCCTGCGCGGCCTTTCTGAAGTCGGCGCGGATGCGGGAGTTCGCCGCAACGCCGCCTGCAACTACGACCTTTTTATAGCCAAGTTCCTTTGCGGCAAGGACGGTTCGCGGCACAAGGCTGTCGCTTACGGCTTTGGTAAATGAAGCGGCAAGGGACGCCCGATCAAGCGCCTCACCCTTCTGCTCACAGTTGTGTACGAGGTTTATTACCGCCGTTTTAAGGCCGGAAAAGCTCATATCGTAAGGATTGCCGTCAATATGAGAGACGGGGAAAGCGTATTTCGTGTCGTCGCCGGTTTGTGAAAGCTCGTCGATCGGCTTTCCGCCGGGATAGGGAAGACCGAGTACGCGGGCGGTCTTGTCAAAGCATTCGCCTGCGGCGTCGTCGCGTGTCGCGCCGAGTATCTTCATGTCCGTATAGCCGCGCACATCGACGAGTATGGTGTTGCCGCCGGATATGGCAAGGCAGAGAAAGGGCGGCTCAAGCTCCGGATATGCAAGGTAGTTGGCGGCGATATGACCGCGTATATGGTGCACCGGGATAAGCGGGATGTTGAGAGCAAGAGCACAGGCCTTGGCGAAATTTACGCCGACCAGCACCGCGCCGATAAGCCCCGGCGCGTATGAAACGGCAACCGCGTCGATATCCCGGCGGGTGATGCCCGCGTCGTCGATGGCCTTCTGCGCCAGCTGTGAAATGGACTCAACATGGCATCTTGAGGCGATCTCAGGGACGACGCCGCCGTAAAGGGCGTGCAGATCGGCCTGGGAAAAGATCTGATCGGTGAGGACTTTTCTGCCGTCCTCGACTATGGCGGCGGCGGTTTCGTCGCAGGTTGATTCAAATGCAAGTATTTTCAATGTAAATTCCTTCTATCTGGCAGATATTTGCGGAAAACTTTTCGTTTTTGCGCGGCTGCGCCGTGCGGAAACGCCATATGCCGTTAAAATCGGCCTTGCCGGTATGATAAGCATGGGCGCTTATACAAATTTTTTCGTCATCAGTATAGCATCTTCTTTGGGGAAATCATAGTAATTTTTTCTTCTTCCCACGGGAGAAAACCCGTGCTTTTCATAGAGCGCGATCGCCGGAGCGTTTCCAGCCCTGACCTCAAGCGTGACAAAGGACAGCCCAAGCGCCGTGCAGCGGCGGAGAAGCTCGAGAATAAGCGCGTCCGCGATGCCATGCCGCCGATGCTCCGGGGCGACGGCAACGTTGGAGATATACCCCTCGTCAACGACGTACATCATGCCGACGTAGCCCAGAACCTCGTCCCCGTCTGCGGCGGCGATAAATATATGCCTGTCGTCGGGGAGCTGGCTCATGAGAAAATCTCTTGTCCACGGCATAGAAAAGCAGATATGCTCAAGCCTTTCTATCTGATCGGCGTGGGCTTTGGATGCGTCGATTATTTTATAGCCCATCAGTGCGCCTCGCTCCAGCTGTGTCCGGCTTCCGTATCCGCGATAAGCGGCACGGAAAGATGCGCGGCGTTTTCCATTTCTTCCTTCAGGATCGTGCGGACACTTTCGCTTTCGCTTTCGGGACACTCGACAATAAGCTCGTCATGCACCTGCAATATGAGCTTTGCCTCCGGCTTCTCCGCCTTCAGCCGCTTATGCACGTTCACCATTGCGATTTTGATGATGTCTGCCGCCGTACCCTGGATCGGCATATTGAGCGCAACCCTTTCCCCGAAGGAGCGCACGTTGAAGTTTGCGCTTTTAAGCTCCGGCAGATTGCGGCGCCGTCCGTAGAGTGTGGCGACATAGCCGTCCTGCTTTGCCTTTTCGACAATGTTCTTCATGTAATCGCGTACACCGTGGTACTTGGCCAGATATGCGTCCATATACGCTTTTGCCTCGTTCTGGTAAACGCCGATATCCTGCGCGAGAGAGAACGCGGATATGCCGTATACTATGCCGAAATTGACCGCCTTTGCACGGCTCCTGAGCAGGGGCGTTACCTCGGCGATCGGAACGTTGAAAACGTTGGACGCTGTGACCGTATGGAAATCCTCGCCGCTGAGAAAGGCGGCGCGCATGGTCTCATCGCCGGAAATGTGCGCAAGTAGGCGCAGCTCTATCTGCGAATAGTCGGCGTCCACAAGCGTTTTCCCAGGCGAGGCGACGAACATCCGGCGTATTTTCGCGCCCTGCTCCTTGCGCACGGGGATGTTCTGCAAATTCGGCTCCGTGGATGAGAGTCTGCCTGTGGCGGTGACGGTCATCTGAAAGCTGGTGTGTATCCGCCCGTCTGCGCCGATGACCTTCAAAAGCCCGTCGGCATAGGTGGATTTAAGCTTTGTAAGCGTGCGGTATTCAAGAATATCCTCAATGATCGGATGCTTGCCGCGAAGCTTGTCCAGCACATCGGCATTAGTACTCCAGCCGGTTTTCGTCTTCTTGCCGAACGGCAGCATAAGCTCCTCGAACAGCACCGCGCCGAGCTGCTTGGGCGAGTTGATGTTGAATTCATGCCCCGCGTGCTCCCATACGCTTTTCTGGAGACGGCCGATATCTGCGTTAAGGCTCTCCCCGTATTCGTACAGCGCTTTTCTGTCAACGAGAAAGCCTATGCTCTCCATATCCGCAAGCACTTCGCACAGGGGAAGCTCCGCCGTATAATAAAGCTCTGTCATGCCGAGGGAGGAGAGCTTTTTTTCAAGCACGGGCGCGAGGAGCCATATCGCCTCCGCCCCCTGCTTTTCTGCGCCGAGATAGCCCTGCGTGAGACGGGGAAGGGAATAGTCGCTGTCGGTCGCCTCGATGAGATAGGCGGCAAGCGCGGTGTCGAACACAAAGCCCGCCGTTGAAAGATCTTCTTTCAGCGCAAGTCCCATGAGGTCTTTTACGTTGTGTCCGAGCTTCCTGACGTCCGGACTGAAAACAAGCTTCAGCAATTCGCCGTATCTTTCGCCGCACCGGTTCCAGACAAGCGAGTATACCTTTTCGCCGTCGCAAAGCTCTATCCTGTCAAGAGAGTCAACGGACGTGACGGCAAGCTTCTCCGCGGCCTTTATTTTTTCGATAACGCCGCCGATATCGCTTTCGCTCACATCGACAAAGGGCATCGCGGGAACGGCTTCGGCGGTTGCCGCAGGGGCGCTGTCGGCGCTCAGCCCCCATTTTTCAATGAATTTATTGAATCCGAGCCTTTTGAAAATTCCGAAAAGCTCAGGCTTATAATCCTTGCTCCAAAGGTTGTCCTCAGGGGAGAAAGCAACAGGCGCGTCGCGCACTATCGTTGCAAGCCAGAAGGACTTGCGCGCACTCTCCTCGCCCTCGGTCAGCTTTTTCAGCACGCCCGCTTTCACGTCGAGCGCCGACAGATCCTTATAAATGCCCTCGATGCTGCCGTAGGTCCGGATAAGGCTCAACGCGGTCTTTTCGCCTATGCCGGGGACGCCGGGAATATTGTCGGAGCTGTCGCCCATCAGCGCTTTCAGATCGACCATTTTCTCCGGCTCAAACCCGTACTCGGCGCGGAAAACCTCAGGCGTATACATTATCGTTTCCGTCTGTCCCATGCGGGATTTGACGTTGCATACCGTTGTCGTGCCGGAAATAAGCTGCAATGAGTCCTTATCGCCTGTGACGATAACACATTCCCAGCCCTTTTCCTCGCAGATACGTGCGGCGGTGCCCAGAATATCGTCCGCCTCATAGCCCTCAAGCTCATAACGGCGTATGCCCATTGCGTCCAGCACTTCCTTGAGAACGGGCATCTGCACCGCCAGCTCATCGGGCATGGGCTTGCGCTGCGCCTTGTAGAAGTCACATTCCTTATGGCGGAACGTGGGCACTTTCAGGTCAAATGCCACGGCGGCGGCGTCCGGCTTTACATCCTCATATATCCTTTGGAAAATGGCAAGAAAGCCGTAAACCGCGTTTGTGGGCGTGCCGTCGGGCGCGGTGAGTGTCCGCACCCCGTAGAACGCACGGTTTACTATGCTGTTGCCGTCGATTATCATCAGTTTCATTACTTTTCACCCCGAAGCCGGATTATCTCATCGCGGAGCTGTGCGGCGATCTCGTATTCAAGCATCTTTGCCGCCTTCTTCATCTTGTCCTCAAGCTGTGCGATAAGTTCACGCCGCTCCCTGTCGGTCATTTTTACGCCGCCGGCCTTTTTTGTCTTCGGCGCGGCGGAGGAGGAGATTTCAAGCAGATCGCGCACACTTTTTATTATGGTTTTTGGCACTATGCCGTGCGCTTCGTTATACTGCATCTGTATTCTGCGGCGGCGCTCGGTTTCGTCGATACAGGCACGCATGGACGGCGTTACGGTGTCGGCATACATGATCACGATGCTTTCCGCGTTTCTTGCGGCGCGGCCAACGGTCTGTATAAGGCTGGTCTCCGAACGGAGAAAGCCCTCCTTGTCCGCGTCAAGGATCGCCACAAGCCCGACCTCGGGAATGTCAAGACCCTCGCGCAGAAGATTTATGCCCACCAGCACGTCAAACTCGCCCGTGCGCAGATCGCGTATTATCTCCATGCGCTCGATCGTGTCGATATCGTGGTGCATATATCTTGTGCGGATACCGGCATTTATGAGATATGCCGTGAGATCCTCCGCCATTTTTTTTGTAAGCGTCGTCACAAGCGAACGCTGTCCCTTTTCCGTCTTTGCGTTTATCTCGCCTATAAGGTCGTCTATCTGTCCCTCGATAGGGCGGACAAATATTTCCGGATCCAGAAGCCCCGTCGGACGGATTATCTGTTCAACGATCTGCCCGGCCCGTTCGCGCTCGTAAGTTCCCGGCGTTGCCGAGACGAAAACGCGCTGACCTATCCGCTGCTGGAACTCATCGAATTTGAGCGGGCGGTTGTCAAAGGCGGAGGGGAGGCGGAAGCCGAAATTCACAAGCGCTTCCTTGCGCGCCCTGTCGCCGTTGTACATTGCACGCACCTGCGGCAGCGTTACATGGCTCTCGTCCACAAACAGAAGGAAATCCTTCGGGAAATAATCAAGCAGCGTCATGGGCGGACTTCCCGCAGGGCGGTTTGCAATAACGCGTGAATAATTTTCTATGCCTGAGCAGAAGCCAAGCTCCTGCATCATTTCTATGTCGTAATCGGTGCGCTGCCTTATGCGCTGCGCCTCGATGAGCTTGCCGTTTTCCTCAAAGTATTTTACCTGTGCGTCACATTCCTCACGGATACGGCTTATCGCCGCCGCCATTTTTTCTTTTGTCGTGACATAGTGGCTTGCGGGATAGACCACCGCGTGCGTGAGAAAGCGCTCAGGTACGCCGGTTACGATGTTTATCTCACTGAGCCTGTCTATCTCGTCGCCGAAGAACTCAACGCGGATAGCCTTGTCCTTCCAGTATGCGGGGAAAATTTCCACCGTGTCCCCACGCACACGGAACATATTGCGCTCAAAAGCAATGTCGTTGCGCTCATACCTCGCCTCTACAAGGCGGCGCAGAAGCTCATCAATGCCAAGCTCCTGTCCGGGACGCATGGAGATGGCCATGTTCGCAAAATCGTCCGGTTCTCCGAGACCGTAGATGCACGATACCGATGCAACGACGATAACGTCCCGCCGCTCCAGCAGGGAAAACGTCGCGGAAAGACGCAGACGGTCGATCTCGTCATTTATCGAGCAGTCCTTTTCAATGTATGTGTCGGTATGGGGAATGTACGCCTCCGGCTGATAGTAGTCGTAATATGAGACAAAGTATTCCACCGCGTTTTCGGGAAAAAACTCCTTGAATTCGCTGCAAAGCTGTGCGGCAAGGGTCTTGTTGTGTGCAAGCACGAGCGTAGGGCGGTTGAGACGGGCGATGACGTTTGCCATCGTAAAGGTCTTCCCCGAACCGGTCACGCCAAGCAGAATCTGCTCGTCTATCCCGTTTTCTATCCCCGATACGAGAGCTTCTATCGCCGCGGGCTGATCGCCTGTGGGTTTATATGAGGAAACAAGCTTAAAGCCGTCCATAAAATCTCCTTGAGCAGACTTGAATAAAATACATTTTATTTTACCATAATACAGGCAAAATCACAAGTAGCACAGCCAGGATCACAAGGAGTATTTGTAGGTGTTACAATGAAGTGTGACAGATAAGAAAAAAAGAATAGCGAATAGGAAAGACCTGTGATAAGGTTGAGCTGACGAGACAAAACCGAAAGGCAGGCGTACCATATTCGCTATGAATATGATAACACAAGACATGCGGTATAAGCAAGCAGTAATTGAGTATTCGATGAAGCACGGCGTCACGAAGGCTGCTATCCGCTGCAAAACCAGTCGTCAGAATATCTATCGTTGGAAGAAGAAATACGACGGAGATATACACTCTCTGGCAGACCGCTCCCACCGTCCGCACAGCCATCCGAAGCAGCACACAGAGGCTGAAATTACGCTGGTAAAAAATATGCGCCGAAGGAACCCGCATGACGGTCTGGTAGTATTCTGGGTCAAGCTTCGCCGACGTGGATACACCAGATCTATCTCCGGGCTGTATAAGCTGCTGCGCCGGATCGGCGGTGCTCCAATCAAGCTGCCAAACCCGAAATATATTCCAAAGCCTTATGAACGGATGCGCTATCCCGGTCAAAAGGTTCAGATAGATGTGAAATATGTTCCTTCTGCATGCCTTGTTGGAGAAGCCGCAGCGGATGCTAAGGAGTGCGGCGGTTACTACTATCAGTACACTTTTATTGATGAATACAGCCGTTTTCGCTATCTGGAGGCCTTCAAGGAAAAAAACACATACACCTCGACCGTTTTCCTAAAACACGTAGTGGAGAAGTTCCCATACGCCATAGAATGCGTTCAAACGGATACTTCTCCATAGAAGTAAGTTGCTCAAAAGAAGAAATGTTTCCGATATCATCTTCTGCAAAAATTACCTTTGCATCATCACCTAATGTGATTTGACTTACTCCCAATTTCTCACGAATGATTGGTTTAAAATCTCTGTTGATTTCATAACCGATAGAATTTCTTCCGAGATTTTTTGCAGCAAGTGAGGTTGTTCCGCTACCCGCAA
>OIZL01000617.1_pt1 | contig 24778 bp, 22 predicted proteins | sample 1588541 | NCBI WGS metagenome assembly OIZL01 (sample SAMN03283285) | human gut metagenome | biome: human-associated habitat; material: feces | host: Homo sapiens | place: Peru | collected 2012 | reverse complement strand
AAGCACATCATATCTGCTCGCCGATATCCATATGGGCATCTGAGTGAGGGTGGAAAGCTCAACGGTGGTGAATTCATGCGCCGGGCACATGGGGAACGCCGCCGCAAAGAAGCGGGGATAGCTTGCGGCCATCTTCAGCGTCATTTTGCCGCCCATCTAGAAACCGCCGATATAAATACGGCTCGTGTCAATATGCTCGGAATTCTTTGCGATGAAGTCGTCAATGGCGGCCTTGAGCGGGACTATGAGCTGATTTGCCCAATAGAGGCCGTCCTCCTCTCGGGAGCGCGCGACAAGCAGGAAAGCGCCGCCCGTACCCTTGAATCTGCTCTGCATTTCATCACTCGCCCAAAGCGGGAAGTTGCTTCTCTCTATCTGAGCGCCCGGCTCCGCGCCCTCGGTCATGCCGTGCAGCAGGACGACAAGGGGGTATTTGGTGCTGTCATTCTCGCCGACGGGCGAATAGGACATATAGTCTATGCTGTAGCCGTCCGCAACCGGGCCTTCGCCGGCAACAAAACGTGCCTTGAGAGCCTCGATGTCGGGCGCGGAATCCTCCGCAACGGCAAAGATGCAGCAGGAGAGCGCTATGACAAGCGCAAGAATTACGCTTAAGAATTTTTTCATTTTGTGCCTCCAAAGCATAAAATTAAATCAGATAAACAAAGACAATGCCGAATATTATGCCGCCGAGGAAGCCGCCTGCGTGCTCCCTGCGGTCAATGGGATTCGTCAGCATTCCGATAACGGCATATATCAGCAGCAGCACTATCAGCACAGCGGGCACGGGCGAGAAAAACAGATCCCGCTCCTTCAACGCCATGAGCAGATAGGTCGCTATCATGCCGTAAATGCCTGTCGAGGCGCCCTCGCCATCGTCAAACTTAAAGACGAAAGCCATTATGCACGCCGAGCAGAATGCCGAGAAGAAGAAACAGGCAAGCATCCTGCCGCTGCCGAGGGTCGAGCCTAAAGCACAGCCGACTATCAGCAGCGCGGCGGTATTGAATACGATATGAGCGAGCCCGACATGCAGGAAAACCTGGGTCACGAGCCGCCAAACCTGCCCCTTCTTTATCTTGGTGCAGGACATTTTCAGCGCCTTGGTAAGGGCACCGGTCTTGTCACCGTCAAGGATATGCTGCCTGCTGAATTTGTCGACCCCTTTGGGGACAAAGACAAAGGTATCAAGAATAAAGCAGATATCAATAACAGCGGCAAGGATGATCGCAGCGAGCATATCAAACAGCTCCGTTCAATTTACTTAGCCTTTGCTTCTTTTCTCTTCGCAATGGCGGCGGTGACCTTGGGGTAAACCGCCTTGACTATGAAGTATGCCGCAACCGCCCAGATAGCGCCGGAGACAAGGCCGCCGAGCACGTCGGTGCAGTAATGGACATGGACATAGATCCTGGTGAAGCCGATGAGCAGCGCAAGGATTATAGCGGGGATAGCCCAGGGCTTATCTTTCTTATCGAGGGTGAGCATAAGCGCCAGCGCGGGTGCAAAGCTTGATGAGGTGTGACCCGAGGGGAAGGAATAGCTGGTCAGCTTGTCGACATAGCCGGGGAAATGATATTGCTCAGCCCATTTTGCGGCGAGAGCGGGGTATTTGCTTATACCCTCCCAGTCAAGGAGGTTATAGGGTCTGGGTCTTGCAACTAAGTTTTTGATGATAAGGTTGTTGCCTATGCCCATGAGAGCCATTGCAACGAGCATGACTACGCCCGCCTTACGGGTCTTTTTGGGTATAAGCATCAGCAGCGAGAAGATTATCCAAAATGCGCCGTCGCCGAGGTTAGTGATGAATACAACGATGGGGGTGAGCCAGTCGGCCCAGATATGTTCCTCCACAAAGTGAAAAACAGACAGGTCAAAATTGAGTATCGCTTCCAAAGTATCATCCTTTCATTCGTTTTCCTATATTATCGCTGTTATTGCCGAAAATTGCAAGGGGTATTTCCGAAAAAGTTGTGAAAATTACAAAAAAGACTGCGCCGATAAGCGACGCAGCCTTTAATAAAGCCTTGATGATTTAGATTATTTCTTTGCTTCCTCTGCGGCGGCTTCAACCTTGCTGCCCTTGCGAGAGAGGACAACATTGGTGATGATGCCGAGGATGAGGGCGCAGGCGATGGAGGTGAGGGTGACCTTGCCGAAGGAGATGGTCAGGCCGCCGATACCCGCGATAAGGATAACGGAGACAACGAAGAGGTTTCTGTTATCCTCAAGGTCGACCTTCTGGATCATCTTGAGACCGCTGACTGCGATGAAGCCGTAGAGAGCTATGCAGACGCCGCCCATGACGCAGGAGGGAATGGAGGAGAGGAAGGTTGCGAACGGGGAGATAAAGGCGATGATTATCGCAAGAATTGCGGTGGTGATGATGGTTGCGACTGAAGCGTTGCCCGAGATAGCGACGCAAGCGATCGACTCACCGTAGGTGGTGTTCGGAGCGCCGCCGAAGAATGCGCCGACCATGGAGCCGATACCGTCGCCGAGGAGGGTTCTGTGGAGGCCGGGCTCAACGAGGAGATCTTTCTCAACGATGGAGGAGATATTCTTGTGATCTGCGATGTGCTCTGCAAAGACAACGAATGCGACAGGCACATAAGCCACTGCAACGGCAGCTATGTAGGAACCGCTGAGCTCGCCGAAGCCGCCGAATGCCTCAAAGAAGGTGAAGTCGGGCACCGCGAAGAAGGTGTGGAGGCCTACGCCATCCTTAACAAGTGCACCGAAACCGCTGAAGTCGATTATTCTGAGAGCGTCGTTGCCGGTCTTGATGCCGATAGCGGTGAGCACCGCTGCAACCGCATAGCCGGAGAGGATGCCGATGATGAAGGGGATGAGCTTTGTCATCTTCTTGCCGAATACGGAGCAGATCATGGTGACAAAGAGAGTTACGAGGCCGCATATGATAGCTACATACACGCTTGCGGTGGGTGCGCCGTCAACCATGTAGGAGCCCTTCTGGAGGTCGCCGATAGCATTGCCTGCGAGTGAAAGACCGATTATCGAAACGGTGGGGCCGATAACCGCTGCGGGCATGAGCTTGTTTATCCAGTCAACGCCTGAAACTTTAACAGCGATAGCAATAACGACATAAACGAGGCCTGCGAAGATCGCACCGATCACAAGGCCGAGGTAGCCGAGCTGAACGGTAGTCGCGCCTGCAAAAGCAGCAGCCATGGAGCCGAGGAACGCAAAGGATGAACCGAGGAAAACGGGGCTCTTTTTCTTGGTGAAGAGGACGTAAACGAGAGTACCCATACCTGCGCCGAACAGAGCGGCAACAGTGCTCATCTTGACCTCGCCGCAGTCATACACATTTGATGTGATCATCGGCACGGCAATGGTAGCCGCCATGATGGCAAGCAGCTGCTGGAACGCGAAGACGATCATTTGACCGAACTTCGGCTTTGCATCAATGTCGTAGGTTAATTTCATATATGTGACCTCCTAAAAATAATTACCCATATCTATATCAACGCGGTGCGTCAATATTCACTTTTGCCAGATGGAGACGCTGACCTCTTCATCGAAGGGCGGGGTCTTGACCACTATCACTTCGCTGCGTGAGGTCGGCACATTTTTGCCCACATAGTCGGCGACTATCGGCAGCTCTCTGTGCCCCCTGTCGATGAGGGCGGCGAACTGGATCTTAGCGGGTCTGCCGAGCGAGATTATCGCATCCATGGCGGCCCGAGCCGTCCTGCCAGTATAGAGCACGTCGTCAACCATTATGACCGTCTTGCCGCTGACGGAGAAATCTATTTTAGTCTCATTGAGCCTCGGCTGGTCGTCGTCCTCGCTGAGGTCGTCGCGGTAGAGCGTGATATCAAGGTAGCCTGTCTCGACCTTTGCGCCGAGCGACCTGACCCTTGCCGCAAGGATATCCGCGAGCGGAGCGCCTCGCCGCATTATGCCGACGATGCAGAGCTCCTCGCCGTCGCCGTTGCGCTCGACTATCTCATGGGAGATCCTTGAGAGCGCCCTGCTGACCGCCTGACAATCCATAATATAGGATTTGAACTCCATTACCTCGCCTCCGCACAACAAAAAAGCGACCCTGTCGCCTGACAAGATCGCATAAAAATCTTAGGATGAACCCATAGATATCCCTATTACCAATCTTGTCGGCATCTCTGTACCGCTCTTAAAGATTTCATTGCCGTTAGTATATCATATGCGGCGGGGTTTGTAAAGAGATTTTTGCAAAAAATCTTTTTTTCGACAAACTGACCAAAAATGTGATATGAGCCGCCGAATCTTTGCATACCGCAAAACGAAAGACCCCCGCATCTCGCGATGCGGGGGAAGCGTTAACATGATGATATCGTCATTATTCGTCAGGGAGTGGGCTTGGGCTTTATATTCTGCTTGATAAGGTCGATAATGAATTTAACTATTTCAATAAAGCCTTCCGGGGTAAACACTTTCTTGGGAACCGCATTTGCCTTGTAACAAAGCGAAACGCTCTGCCACATCTCGGGCTTGAAGAAGCCTTTCCAATCCCAATTCTCCAGTTCGACAGAAAACAGAACAAAATAGTCATCGCCGTGCTGGTTGATCTTGCTATCGCCCTTATTACAGCTAGCGTTATTGTTCCAGTAGTAAGTCTTGAACTTCTTGCTCAGAGCAGAATAGAGATTGCCTTTGGTGTCGAATACTCTGAAGAACAGATCCTTGTGTGTGATCCACTGCGCCTGATAGACAAGGCAGGAATAAGCCTCCTGAGTGCCCTGAGAATTGTAGCCCTCATGCCACTTGGTGGGATCCTTGATATCAGCGGGATCGTCAAGATAGAATACCTTCCAGCCGATTATCTCGTAGTTATCGGCAGGCTTATCGATCAATATGGGCTTTATGCGGATGTTGTAGCCGGGACCATTTTCTACTTCGGGATCGGCTCCATAAACTACCGTCGATGTCTTAATGGCATCATCCTTGCCGTTGTTATAGTCATAGTAGACCGTGAATTTCACGTCATCATAAACGGCATAGCAGTCAATACCACCTATCGGCATATTACCTGTAATGTCATTTTTCTCGGCATTTACCCACTTAGTGAATTCTTTGCCGATCGGTGCCTTTTTATCTATATCTTCTTTGCTCATCTTATCAAGATGCTTCTGCAGTCCCTCATTCGCATAAACAGATTCAGTCATATAATATACATATTCTCCGGCCGATTCCTCGGTCATAATGTAGAACTTGATATCATACTTCTGAGCCTCCCAAGCATCATAGATCATAATATAGGAGTCATCTATCGTATGTGCTTTGAGGAATTCCTTAGTAACGGTGATCGGGAATTCGATAAACGCTACGCCTGCCATATCTTCTGCAGTCTTCAAGCTACGGACATTCGGATCCCATGACCAGCCTCTGAAGACGTTACCGGCATCCTTCCAGCCGCGAGTCTTCTGCTGGGTAGCCTCAACGCCAATCTCGGGGAGGAACAACTCGGTTGACGCATCACCCTTCGCCTGGAACTTGAGCTGAGAAAGATCTATAACGTCTCCCCTGCTCACCTTCACGGAAGCAAGCGCATAGGTGTTACCCATGTTGAAGCGAAGCTCATACTCTCTGAGGCCGATCTCTGCGGTATAGTTGATGACAGGGCCGCAGGCAACAGTAAAGTTAAAAGAGTAATTATTGACGGTGCTGACGGTGGTTGCTTTTTTGCCGGTCGCGTTATCGATCCACTGTTTGAAAGCAAAGCCCTCAACAGGAGTGAGAATAGATTGAATCGCACTGGCGGTATATCCCTTTTTACCCGTATTAACCTCACCGTTTAATACAGCGTTCTTGACCTGAGGCTCGCTCGGAGCGACATATGAATCGGTAGCTGCGTCATAAACAGGGATAGTAAGGGTAACGTCGTAAGCGATCTGAGTATTGATATAGACGGTCTTGTCGCCGTCGAAGCCGATCGAATCGCCTTTACGGATCTTTTCGTTGTATTCCTTATCGTAGCTGTAGCCGTAAACCGTTGCGTTGCCGTCCCAGGAGACGTCTGCGCCGGTAACCGCGTTGGTTATCTTTTGGAGATCGGTCACAAAGGTGAGAGGCTTGGACTCGACCGTGCCGGTCTTGGTGTCATAGCTCTTCCACTCGCCGGTCTTATAATCCATTATCATAAAGTTAATGGAATACACGGTTGCCGACCAAACTGCCTTAACGGTGATGCCGTTGATATTGTCAACAGTGGTGGTGGCGGGGTTCCAACCCTTGAACTCGTAGCCTGTCTTAACGGGGGTAATACCCGTAAGGTCAACGGTGGTGCCGTAAGCGGCTTTGAAGGACTTGGAGGTCTCGCCGTCAACATTACCGCCGTCGAAGTCAACGGTAACATCGAAGGTATCGGTGGTATAAATTGCCTTATAGGTTATGTTGCTCTCGCCCATGGTGAGATTTGCGACATCCTCTACCTTACCGGTAGCGACATTCGCCCAGCCGATGAAGTCGGCACCCGCATCGGGCACAGCAACGGATTCACCGGGAGCATAAAACTTGGTATCGGTGGTGCCGCGGATGATGAAGTTAGCGGAATATTTGCCTTCGGGATTGGGGTTCTCGCCGATAACGAAGGTATAGTTGCAGTCCTCTATGTCAAAGCAATCAGCGGTAAGGTCGGCAAAGTTGAACAGGTTCTTGGAGGTAGTAGCCTCGTCGGGCGCGAGGTAAGCGTCGCCTTTTCTGTTGTTGTTTACCTTTCCGCCGTTGAATCTCTCATAGGATTTGAAAAGGTTGCCGGTAAGGATGCTGCTGCCGACGGTGCCGTCCGCAAGACCTTCTTTAACGGTAACATTGAAGCTGTAAATGTACTTATCCTGATCGAGCTTGAAATTGCGTTTGGTGCCGCCGTCATTTCTGGCAAGACCGTTGATCTCGCAGAGATCCCATTTCTTCATCGTCGCATCGGGAATTCCTATCTTCGCTTCTTTATAAGAAGTGTTGCTGGCGGCAGCCTCGGTCTTCCACTGAGCCACATTAAGGCCTACAGCGCCCTGGGAATCCGGAGTTACTATATAATCGGAGTTAACGGCTGCCCTGGAGACCTGCTCATAAGCACCATTCTTTTTAACATCAAAGAAAGTGTTTTCAAAGACATAGTGGGTGATGAGTTTGCTCATAAAGAACGACGACTTGACATAAACTCTGACTTCGAGAGTGTCGCCGGGCTGGACATAGCCGTCGGTCGGCTTGCCGTTGCTCTCATAGAACTCGAGGCCGAGGTAGTAGAAGCCCTTATTGCCGTATTCGGTGTTAAGCTGCTCCATGGTTTTGATCTTGTGAGTCACAGGCTCTGCGCTCGCTGCCGATGCAGTCGGGACGAATGCGCCGTCGAGGATGGCGACCATACCCGCAAGCATTGAAAAGCACAGCAACAGGCTGATGACCTTCTTGAGGTTGGACATTAGTTTTTCCTCCTTTTATTTCTGAATTTTCCTGCATTGAAAACCATGTCCGCCCCAAAATGCCCAATCGGGCACATTGAGACATTGTACGGTACTATTATTGCATATTACAGAGAATAAAGCAATAGAAATAATGAAAAATGTCTATATTTAAAAGCGATTTTCTGCGTTTTGCACAATTCGGAAAAATCAAATTCGTGCAACTTTACTATTCCTCGCGGCCTCGGCTACCGCAGCGGCGACCGCCTTGCCCACTCTCGGGTCAAACGCCTCGGGGATTATGTATTCCGTGCTCAGCTCGCTCTCGGAGACAAGCCCCGCTATCGCCTTTGCGGCTGCGAGCTTCATGCTCTCGTTGATATCGGAGGCTCTCACATCGAGAGCGCCTCTGAATATACCCGGGAACGCCAGCACATTGTTTATCTGATTCGGGTAATCGCTCCTGCCCGTGCCGACCACGGCGGCACCCGCACTGAGCGCTTCATCGGGCATTATCTCGGGCGTGGGGTTCGCCATAGCCATCACGACGGCGCCTTTTGCCATGGAGGCAACCATCTCGGGGCTGACTATGCCGCCTGCGGAGACGCCGATAAACACATCCGCGCCCTTCATTGCGTCGGCGAGGGTGCCCGTGCGCCTGCCGCTGTTTGTGAACTCCGCAAGCTCTTCAAAAGCGGTGGAAAGCTCCTGGCCTTTACAGATGATCCCCTGCCTGTCGCTCATGATTATGTCGCCCGCTCCGCCCGCGTGGAGCAGCTTTGCGATCGCCGAGCCTGCCGAGCCCGCGCCGCTTATCGCCACGGTGCAATCCCCGAGCTTTTTGCCCACGCATTTGAGCGCATTCATCACAGCTGCGAGCACCACGACCGCCGTGCCGTGCTGATCATCGTGGAAAACGGGAATGTCGCAGCGCTCCTTGAGCCTGCGTTCTATCTCGAAGCATCTCGGCGCGGCGATATCCTCAAGATTGATGCCGCCGAAGCTGCCGGAGATGTTGTAGACCGTCTCCACGAACTCGTCCACGTCCTTGGTCTTGACGCAGATGGGGAAAGCGTCCACATCGCCGAACGCCTTGAAGAGCACGCACTTGCCCTCCATGACCGGCATACCGGCCTCTGGGCCGATGTCGCCGAGGCCGAGGACCGCGCTGCCGTCGGTGATAACGGCGCAGAGGTTATGGCGGCGGGTCAGCTCATAGCTCTTGTTGATATCCTTCTGAATTTCGAGGCACGGCTGCGCCACGCCCGGTGTATAGGCAAGGCTCAGCGCTTCCTTGGTATCCACGGCGGCGCGTGCCTTGATCTCGATCTTACCCTTCCATTCGCCGTGCAGGCGAAGGGATTCCTTTGCATAGTCCATAAATTTATACCTGCGTTCCTTTCTCCGCCGCAATCGGCAGCGTTGCTCCGCCAAAGGGCATCGCCAGCACCGTCGCGTCGGGTCCGTATTGTTGCATTGCTTCCTCCAGCGCCGCCTGAGCGCTGGGCTGCGGGTTGAGGAAAATACTGCGGACAAAGTCGTCCGGAAGCTCGCTCACAAGGTCGATCTTCGCATTTTCCAGCACCATCGCAATGGCGGCCGCCTTGTGTCCGCCAAGCTCAAATTTTTGGTGAACACGCTCAATCAGGGAGTGCGCCGTCGGCGCTTCGGTCAGCCATTGTTCAAATTTCTTGCTCCCGAGGCCCTCGGGACACGCGCCGATGAGGATGATCGTGCCGCCCTTTTTGACCGCGTGCTTCGCGTTGTCCAGCGCCTTTTGCGTCTGGTAGAGGTTCGCATCCTTCGGTGCGCCTCCCTGCGAAACGATCACGATGTCTGCCTTTTCCGCGATCGGCTTGCGGTACATTTTGTCCAGATACGCGCAGCCCACACGGTGAGCCTGCACCGCATCGCCCGCGACGGCGAACACGATGTGCTTATGCTCGTCGAGAACGACGTTCACGATATAGTCCACGCCGCAGATGCGCCCGGCCTCCTCGATATCCCGGCGAAGGGGATTATCATCGAGGTTTCCGGCGCAGGAGCGCGGGTCGACCATCAGGCTGTGGTTGGCCTGAATCGCCGCCGGGGTCGAAACGCCGGGCATGATGGCCTTTACACCGCCGGAGTAGCCGGCAAAATAGTGAAATTCAATATTTCCGGTGCAGATGTGGAAGTCCGCCTCGGCAACAGAGCGGGTCACATCGACCGGCGTTCCGTGCGCCGTCACGCCCAGCCGAACGCAATCGTCCGGGGCGGAATCGACGCAGCGAACGGCGGCATAGACCTCCTCGCCGACAAGGTGCTTTTTTTCCTCCTCGGTATGGTTGCGGTGCGAGCCGAGGGCAAAGACGACGGTGATGTCCTCGTTTTTGCACCCGGCGGCGTGCAGCTCCTCCAGCATTGCCGGGAGCATCTGGTAGCTCGGCACCGGGCGGGAAATGTCACTGACGACGATTGCGATTTTCTGACCGGACTTAGCCAAATCGCGAAGGCGCGGCGCACCGATCGGATGCTCCAGCGCATGGCGCACGGCAGCCTCGCCGGTATGCTCATGCTCCATCGCGTTGGCGGTCAAAATGCCGATCACGTTTTTATCGGGAACTGTAACGGTCTGGCCGCTCGTCCCGTATCCAAATTCCAGCCGCATGGCGTACCTCAGAACGTGGCGGCTGCGTGGCGCAGCGCCTTGACGACCGGAAGCTCCTCGCCCGTCAGGAAACGGATGAGTGCGCCGCCGCCCGTGCAGACGTAGCCAAGCTCGTCCTTCACATGATACTTCGCCGCCGCTGTCACACTGTCGCCGCCGCCGACGACCGTAAAGCCGCGGCAGGCCGCCAGCGCTTCAAACACAGTTTTGGTGCCAAGCTCCGTTTCCGGCTTCTCAAAAATGCCCATCGGGCCGTTGACGAAGGCCGTTTTTGCCTCCAAAATCGTAGCCCGGTAGCGCTTGGCCGTTTCCGAGCCGATATCCACAGCGCAGATCTCGTCCGGCACCGCGCCGACGGCGCATTCCTTGCGTTCGCCGTTCTCCACATAGGCCAGATCGACCGGGAGGACGATCTTGTCGGCATATTTTGCATAAATTCCCTTGGCGCGTTCAATAAACTCGCCGTAGTTGCTGCGATAAATAAAGTCCAGACTTCCCTGTCCGATCTTCTCCCCCGCTGCGGCAAGCAGAATGTTGCCGACGAGGCCGCCGGTCAGGATCGTGTCGGCAACGCCGCTGCCGAGGACCGTTTCCATCATCATAAAGGCGTCGGAGATCTTCGAGCCGCCCAGCACGAAAACGCAGGGCTTCTTCGGCGAGGCCATCAGCTCGGAAATGACGCAGTATTCCGTTTCAAACAGGCGGCCCATCGCCGAGGGCAGCACCTGCTCAAAGCCGCAGAGGCTGGGCTGGTCGCGATGTGCTGCGGCGAACGCGTCGCAGACATAAAGGTCGGCCAGCGGCGCGAGCTTTTCGACGAGCAGAGTCTTTGCCTGCTGCTCATGGGTGAGCTGCAATTTCATCTCAAAGAGCGTCTGCTCCTCGGAAACGTAGCGGACGTTATCCAACAGCAGAATTTCGCCCTCCTTCAGCGCCCGGATCTGGTCGCGGGCATAGGGGCCGCACACGTCGTCGATCCAGCGGACCGGACGGCCGAGCAACCGCTCCAGCACCTTTGCATGGGGACGGGTGCAGTAGAAATTCTTATATTCAATATCGCTGCCCTGATGCGCCAGCAGCACGAGCTTTGCACCTCTGTCCGAAAGCTCGCGAATGGTCGGCGCGCAGGCCTCGATCCGCGCCGTGCTTTTGAGCGTATCGTTCTGTCGATCGACCGGCTGATTCATATCAACGCGGCACAGAACGGTTTTTCCCTTGACGTCGAATTCATCCAGGGTACGGATGCCGAATCGCATGGTTTCTTCCTCCAAAAACGGACCGACGGGACGCGGCGATTGCCGCGTCCGAATCGGTCGATTAAGCCTGATATTTACTGATGGTTCTTAAACTTGCCGATGCCGAGGTACTTGTTGGTCATGGCCGTACCTTCCTCACGCGTGAGCTGCATCTTCGTTGCGGCGCGGATGGCGTCCATCGTTTCCGGAATGGTTACGGATTCCTGCGGAATATTGATGGCGTACATAATGTCGTTGCCGGACTCGACGATGGAGTCCGCCCAGAGGCCGATCTCATACATATCGCCGCGGCGGTTGCCGAGGTCGCGGGCATACTTAAAGAAGGAGGCGTTGCCCTTGAAGCCCTCGTCCATCGTAACGACGCGGATTCTGGGGTGCTTCTCAAAGGCTTCAAGCGCCATTTCCTTGGTGATCTTCTTGCCGTCCTTCGCAGTGGCCAGCACAGTGATGATATGGCCGTGGGTCACGGGGGTATGGACAAGGATGCCGGTCGCGTTGACGTGCGGCATGATGGTCATCAGGTCAACGGCCTGATGGGTCGGTGCCTTTTCCATCTGGAGCGCATTGGTCAGGCCGCGATGATAATCGCCGGGGTCGGCAACGCGGCGGATGATGGTGATGGCGACCTTCTCAATGCCGTAGGCGCGGTCGAGGCAGTCCACCGTGCGGATGAGGCCGGTGGTGTTGCAGGAGGTCAGCTTCAGATAGCTCTGTCCGACACCCTTTTCATAGTTGGCGTAGCCATGGAAGAACACGTCCGCGACGGAGTTCTTCTCGCCGCCCTGGAAGATGGCCTTTACGCCGTACTTATCGTAGTAGTTTTCCTTGTTCTTTGCGCCGACGCCGCCGGGAGCGGAGTCGAGGATGATATCAACGTTCTTGCACAGCTCTTCAAACGTACCGGCAACGGGAATGCCCTTCGCGTCGAAGGCCGCCTTATCCGCGCCGTCAACGAGGTAGAGGTTGTACTTCACGCCGTTCGCGCCGATCATATCGCGCTCATGCAGCGCCTGGATGGAAAGCGTAGGGGCCAGATCGGCGATGCCGACAAGCTCCATGTCCTCCTGCATCGCAACGCCGTCTGCAAGTCTTTGACCGATCGTGCCGTAACCGGCAACGCCTACTCTGATTTTGCTCATAATTCTATCTCCTTCGCGTGTATTTGGGGCAGATTTCAAAGTTACCCAAGACATAACCAAAATATATCATATACTACTGAAATTGTCAATGGACTGCCTCACATTTTTTCAGAAAAAGCGGGGCATTTTTTTGTTAATAATACAGGCTAATCTTCTCGGCCTGACACGCGGCGATGAACGCCTCGTCAGGGCAGCGATCCGTAACGATCGCGTCAAGCGTTCCCAGCTCGCAGAACGTGATCGCACCGTTTTTGGAGAACTTGCTGTGGTCGGCCATAAGTACGATATAATCGCTGATGGCGGCAATCCGGCGCTTCATTTCTGCCTCCAAAAACGAGGTGTTGGCAAGGCCGAAATGGACGGAAACCGCCGTGGCCGCGAGGAATGCGCGGCTGATGTGATAGCGGCTCAGGGACTCAGCGGAGCTGGCCAGGCCGGAAAAATCATTCGTCCGTGGGTTATACTCGCCGCCAAGGGCGATCAGATGCACGCCGTCGAGCCGCGCCGCCTCCTCGATGACCTTCAAATTATGCGATATCACGGTCAAATCGCGCTTTCCCTCCAGCCAGCGGAGAAGATACGGGGTCGTCGAGCCGGAATCAAGGAAGATCGTATCTCCGTCGCAGACCAGCTTCGCCGCCAGCTTGCCGATGCGCTCCTTTTCCTGGCCGTTCGTCGCCTCGCGGACCGCCACAGGGGTAACGGGCGACACGTTCGCCGTCACGCCTCCGTAAACCTTTTTGATTCTGCCGCGCTTGAGCAGCTCCGCGACATCCCTGCGAATGGTGTTCAGCGAAACGTCGAATTTTTCCGAAAGCTCCGGCAGCGACGCGCTGCCCTGCTTCACAACATAGTCCTCGATCAAAGCAAGCCGGTTGATTTTCATACCGTCGATCCTCCAAACAATTGCGTTCTATTCCTCGATATAGGTATATTGTAACCAACTTTTGAGTAAAATGCAATAGTTTCGAGTAAGATCAGTTCGGCAAAAGCGAAACATTTTGCTGTTTATGCGTTTTTCTGTTCGAGTTCCGCAACAAAACGGTCAAATCGCCGGCAGGCCGAGACGATGCCGTCCGGCTGGTTAAAAATCGTGTAGATATTCGTCACGACCGCGTCCGCGCCGTACTGCACCAGCTCGGGAAGGTTGTCATAAGTGATGCCGCCATCGGCGATTACCATGAAATCGTAGCCGTGCGCCTTTTTCCACTCGCTGAGTGCTTGGAACCGCGGCATAGCACCGGGCAGGAACTTCTGTCCGGGGAAGCCCGGCTCCACCGACATGAACACCAAATGGTCGATCTCACTGGCAAACGGCTCCAAATGCTCGATGGTCTGCGACGGGTTGATGCAGACACCAGCCTTAACGCCGTGCTTGCGGATGAGGTCCAGCGTGCGGACCACGAAGCGGGTACTGTCCGTGTGAAACGCAATATAATCCGCGCCCATATCCGCCAGCACGGGGACATATTTCGCCGGATCGTCCACCATCAGATGCACGTCGAGGACGGAATCCGGGTAGCGTGAACGCAGCTCGCCGACAATTTTCGGGGCAAAGATCAGATTGTCCGCGTAATGCCCGTCGGCGATGTCCAGATGGAAGAAACGAACGCCCGCGTCATAGAGCTGCTGCACCTGCTGTGGGAAGTCGAGGAAGGGAATATTGCAAAGAGAAGGATCGTTGATGACCATAACGGTACACTCCTTGTTGATTCATTTTGGTAAAATTTTGAGGATGTTTTGCCTTACTCCATCGCAACAGCCTGCTCCAGCGCACGGATGTAGTCGAAGCCCACGCGGGTGGCTGTCGCCTCATCGGGGAGCGGCAGGTATTCCATGCTGACCCAGCCCCGATAATTGATCTGCCGGAGCGCACGCAGGACCGACGCGTAATCGATCGTGCCGTGACCGGGATAGTGGCGGGTATTGTCGGCAAAGTGGATGTGGCCGAGCTTGTCGCCGAGCAGACGGATGGCATCGGCCATATTCTGCTCCTCGATGTTCATATGGAAGGTGTCGAGCAGGACCTTGAGCTGTGGCGAACCGATGCGGTCCACGAAATCCAGCGTTTCCGCCGCAGTATTGAAGTAGTTGTTCTCATAGCGGTTGATCGCCTCGAACACGATGGAGCAGGACTTGCCGGAAATGTAATCCAGGCAGGCCCGCATCGCCTCCTCCAGCCGCGTCAGGGACTGTTCGCGCAGTGCGGGGCTGGGGATATTGTCGCGCATACTGCCGATAACGACGGGGCAGCCATACTCCGCCGCGAGGTCGAGGTGGCCCTTGATGCGTTCCACGGCGGTCTTGCGCATTTCCGGGTCGTCAGAGATAAGGGACAGGCCGTCGATGCGCTTGGCAAGGCCCGTTGCGATCGCAGCAATGCGAACGCCGGTTTCCTCACTGCTGCGGCGAAGCGCGTCGTGGTCTATGCAAGTAGCGTCGCGCAGATGGATTTCAATGCCGGTGAAACCGAACGATTTCGCATAGGCGAAGGCGTCGGGATAAGAGCCGCGAAACAGCACCGGCTCATGCAGTGCTGCGCCCTCGGAGGCGCATACGGAATATTGAAACATGGGTTCTCCTTTCCAAATAGGCAGACGGGACCTGGCAGGGAGAGAGGAGGCGTGGCTGGTTCGCCGTTTGCCGCCTGTCCTCCCCTGCCGGGTCCTGCTTTCCGTTTTCTATATTACAGATCGAATTCCTTTTCGAGCGTCCGCTTCATCACGTCGATCGGCGCGTCCACGCCGGTCCAGATCTTGAAGTTCAGTGCAGCCTGATTAACCAGCATACCAAGACCGTTAATCGTCTTTGCGCCGCGAGCAGTCGCTTCGCCGAGGAAGAGCGAACGCGGATCATTGAAGATCACATCGCTGACAACCATATCGGCGCGGACGGTATCATAATTGATGTTCGGCTTCTGATCGACGTGCGGGTACAGGCCGATGGAGGTCGCGTTCGAGAGGATATCGGTATCGGCGGGAATCTCCAGCGCATGATCCCAGTAGACGAACTCGGCCTTCGCCGGGGTGCGGGTGTTGAGCAGCTCAACCAGCTCCTCGCCCTGTTCGCGGACGATGTTTGCAATGGTGATCTTCTTCGCACCAGCCAGAGCGCACTCGACGCTGATGGCCCGTGCTGCGCCGCCTGCGCCGAGGATGAAGATGTTCTTGCCCTCGACACTGACGCCATTGTCATGGAACGACTGCATCAGGCCCTTGCCGTCGGTGTTCTCGCCGAGCAGCTCGCCGTTTTCATTCACGACGACATTGATCGCGCCGATAATCTCGGCGGCGGGGGAAAGCCGGTCCATGAGCTTCGTGCCTTCGACCTTAAACGGGATCGTTAGGTTCACGCCGCGCATCTGCACTGCCTTCATGCCGTCCATGGCGGCCTTGAGGTCGCCCGGCTCGACCTTCATCGTAATGTAACGATAATCCAGTCCCCGCGCGGCAAAGCCGGCCTCCATCACAACGCCGGTCGGATTTTCGTCGATGGGGTTGCCAAAGGTGCCGACCAGTTCGGAGCGATAATTTTTTGCCATGTTCGATCTTCTCCCTTCCGGATGCTCAGCGCTTATTGAGCAGAATCAGCTTGTCTGCCGTGATCTCGCTCAGGTCGCGGCAATTGGCAAGGCGCATGATGTTCATCAGCTCGTGATAGATCTTCTGCGTGTAGATGTTCGCGCCCTCCTGCTCGCCGCCATAAACGGAAACGACGTACGGACGGCCGATGCCGACGGCATCCGCGCCGAGGGCCAGCATTTTGAATACGTCCTCGCCGGAGCGAACGCCGCCGTCGGCAAAGACCTTCATTTCGGGGCCGACTGCCTTGCGGATCTCGGCAATCACGTCGCAGGGGGCCAGCGAGCTTTCCACGACGTTGCCGCCATGGTTGGAGATCAGGATGCCGTAGGCACCCGCCTCCTTGCACTTGACGGCGGCCTTGACCGACATGATACCCTTGATGACGACAGGACGGTCAATGCGCTCGACGATTTCCTTCAGCTCGTCCACAGTACGGGAGCAAACGCCCTCGTTCTTCGTGCCGGAGTACTGATAGCCAAGGCCGATGGCGTCGAGGTCCGTTGCGATGGCCATAGCGCCGGCCTCCTTACACAGCTCCACGCGGCGCCAGAACTCGCTGCGTTCCGCCCAAGGCTTGATGGTGGGAACGCCGCAGCCGTCAACCTCCTTCAGCGGTGCAACCTGTGCCTCGAAGTAGCCCGGCTCCTTGTTGTCGCCCAGCCACGCCATACCGCCGGCCTCGTAGCAGCCCTTGATGAGCGCGTCGGCATACTTGCCGTTGTTGTTGAAAAACGGGCTGTCAAACTTATAGTCCGTCAGAATTTTCGCGATTGGGGAAGCAAACACAGGCAGGTCAAACTTTCTTCCGAAGAAGGAGCAGCTGGTATCCGGATTGTAGTCCTCATGAATCGGGTCAAGCTCGATGCGGATATCACGCAGAGCGTTGACCGCCGCGATGAAGCCGCCGTTGTTGCCCTTGGAGCCGAATTCCAGGGAGTTGGTGAATCTGCCGGCGCAGGCCACGCCGTTGCAGATCTTGCAGACATGGCACGAGGGGCTGAGAACCTTCCGCGCACGCTGCTGGTTCTCTGCATATTTCAGCAGAACGTCGTTCAAAGTCAAAGTGTGTTCCATAGGTTTACCTCCGTTTGTTAGTGCTTGGTAAGAATTTGCGCCAGATTTCCGTCCATTGCGGCGCGGACGACCGGAAGCATATAGGTGTCCGCCTCCTCCGCCGTGAGCGGTACCGGCATACTTTTCAGTTTTACAGAGAGCGACGGGTCCTTTGCCGCCGCCATGATCTGCGTGACATACCGCTCCGAGAAGCCCGGCAGCTGTGTCAGGCGCTCCGGTGCGTGAATCGCACGGTTAAAGTACAGGAAGCCTTCGGCGACCGCCTCGGCAAGTGCGCGTCCGTCCAGCGTGTCCGGCGCGGCATTTAAGTAACCATACGCAGCAAGCACGGGCGCTACCGCCCGGAGCTGGCGTTGGATGACCGGCGAATAAAGCACGGTGAAATACGGGCTCATCAGGCCGCAGGCAATGCCGTGCGCCGTCAGATTGACCAGCGAAAAGCTGGTCAGGTGTGCGCCGCTCGTCGCGCCGACCATGATCGCATAGCCGCCCAGATCCGTCGCCAGACCGATGGCCTCTCTGGCCTCGGCATCGCTCGGATCGTCAATAACGCGCGGAGCGTAGCGGAAAATCAGGTGCAGCGCAGTCAGCGCGATCTGTTCCAGCAGGTCGTACTGCTCCGGCTTTGCGCTGCAAAACGACTCAAACACGTGCGCAATGCCGTCCAAAATACCGGCAAGCGTCGCCTGCTGCGGCATGGAATGCGACATCCGGTAGTCGAAAAACGCGCAGGCCGGCGTGATTGCCGGATCAACGATGACCTTCTTCTGCCCCGTGGCGACATCGGTCACGTTGGCGTATTTGGTCAGGTGAGCGCCGCTCGAGGCCGCCGTTTCCACGGCGATCAGCGGGAGCATTTCTCCGCCGGTCGTTTCGGCCGCTTTCGTAACCAGGCCGCCGCCGAAGTAGGCCTCCGGGTCAGCAGAATATGTCGCGCCGTAGGCCGCCAGAACGATCGCCGCCTTGCAGGCATCGATCGTGGAGCCGCCGCCGATGGCCAGCACACAGTCCGGTTTTTGGTGCAGGATATGTGTTTCAATGCGGAAAATATCCTCGCGCGGGCTGTTGGGCTTCGCGCCGGGGATCGGTTTTCCTTCCACGATTGTGATGCCCAGTGCCTGCAAAGCGCGAAGCTGGCGCTCGATTCGCTCCGTCCCATGGTGCAGCGAGGCAACAGCAAGCACCCGCTTACCATAGGCCGCCACGGCGGCGGGGAGCGCATCGAGCACATCGTTTCCGAAGTGGTAACGCTCACCCTTCCAATTCTTCAGGAGCGCGGCAGCAGTAAGTCTGTAATCTTGCATTAATTTCTCCTTTTAGAGCCAAGCCCTGCGGAAGGCAGAAAGACGATTGCTATGCTTTCTTCTCATCGACAAATTCGATGAGCGTACTCAGACGGTCCTCCACCCGGCGGATATGCTCGGCCATGGCGCGCTTCGCTTTTTCCGGGCTGTGCTGCTCGATGGCGTGGATAACCTTCAAATGCTCCTGAAAAGAAAGCATGATGTTCTCCCTGGATCTCAGAGCGATCATTCTTCCGCGGGAGATATAGTCCGAAATGTTCGCCATCACCTTGATGATCTGCTGGTTCCCGGAATGCGCAATCAGCGTATTGTGGAACTCGATCTCATACTTGTTCATGGCTTCTTCATCATTATCCTCGATCGCGATTTCACCGCGCTCGTTTACGATCTTCAGCTTGCGAATCTGCTCGTCCGTCATGGTCGCCGCAGCGATCTCCGCCGTGTGGCACTCGATGAGCAGGCGCAGCTCGAAAACATCGTGGTACTCGTCGCGGCTGAAGCCGCGAACATAGTAGCCCACGTGCGGGAAAACGTCCACAAGGCCGTCGTTATGCAGCCGGATCAGCGCTTCGCGAATCGGCGTGCGGCTGACCTGGAGCATATTGATAAGATTCTCAATGCGAATCTGCTCCCCGGCGGCAATTTTATTTCTCAGGATCATATCCTTGATCATGATATACGACCATTCATTCAGGTCAATCGGCTTTTTCATCGGTTTTTGCGTCGTTGTCACTTCGTATCCACCATCCATATTCTCATTTAATCACGCAATATATTATATATTCTTTCCATAGAAAACGCAAGTAAAATGTTCTCAAAATCGAAACATTTTGCTGTTTTTCGGACGCAAAAACGATACCACAAATCACCGCAGAAGTGTTTCCAAAATTGAAATTACACCGGACAGCGCCAAAAACAGATAAATGAGCTTTTTCATCAGCTCGGCATTGATTTTGGAGGCTGCCTTGTCGCCGGTCAGTGTGCCGATCAGCACACCGCAGATACCGAGCGCGATCGGCAGCAGCATGGACGGCTGCAAAATGCCATTCACCGCGCGAACGCCGGACTGCCAGAGGTTCGTAACGAAGAAAACCACGTTGATGTTCGCCACATACTCCTCGCGGCTCTGCGTTGCAGCGAGAAAGTACAGCACCAGCAGCGGTCCGCCGATGGAAAAGAAGCCGCCGCTGATTCCGGCGAATGTTCCGCAGAGGATGGCCACAGGAATTGAATTCTTCACGCGGAAGCTCGGCGCAAAGTAGGAATACGCCGCCAGCACGATCAAAAATACGCCGAAAATCACCTTGAGTACGGACAAATCCATCCCGGCTGCCAGCTGCACTGCGACGGTACTTGTAATCAGGTAGCAGATCAGCGGCACAGCCAGAGTCCTCAATCGAATCGCTTTGCGGTAACGCAGCATCAGCAGTAGCGCAATCGGGCAGCAAACCGCCGAGGTGATGCCGGCAGCCGCGTTGAACTCATAGAGCATCGGCATGAGCGTCATCATCAGGATCGTGCCGCCGAAGCCCGTAATTGCCTGGCAAAAACTGCCCACGAAGGCCAGTAGAGCTACAAATAGCAGTGTCATAAAAACCTCACAGAAGAAAGCGGCCCCGCTGCAAGTCAAAATGAAATGCAACGGGGCCAAATGCACAAGTGTGTGAGTTAATCAGATATTACAGATTCAGCCACACGCCACAGCGCAGATTAGGAGTAGAAGTCATCAAGAACCTGCTGTGCGTTCTCCGGGGTAACGAGGGTGCCGCCGGTGGGGATTTCCTTTTCGACGGGCAGGCCGTTGAGCAGGTCGACGCAAGCCTTAACGGCATAGTAGCCCTGGTTGAACGGAGTCTGGTCGATGGTGATGGCAATTCTGGGGGGATCGTCTTCGATCATGGATTCGAGAGCTTCAACCTGTGCGTCGAAGCCGGTGACGAACATTTCGTCCTGACGGCCCGCAGCCAGGATAGCCTGGAAGGCGCCCATCGCCATGTTGTCGTTGTGGCAGACAACAGCGTCGATCTCGTCGCAGGACTGCAGGATGTTCTCCATGACGGTCATGCTCAGCTCACGCTGGCCATCGCCGGACTGGTCGGCAACGACTTCGATGTCGGGATACTTTTCGAGAACGGACATCCAGCCCTTCATACGCTCGTTGTTAACATAGCCACCGAGGTGGCCTTCGAGCAGGACGATCTTGCCCTTGTAGTCAAGGCGCTTGCAAACTTCTTCCATCAGCGTTGCAGCGGCAGCCGCATTGTCGATGCCGACGAAGGTCGGGAGGTTCAGGGAGTCCATTCTGGAGTTGAAGGGAACAACGACGATACCCGCGTCGATTGCCTGCTGGCAGCTGTCGAGGAGGGAGTCGGAGTCGATCGCGACGACGCACATGCCGTCAACGCCGGCCTGGATTGCGTCCTGAACGAGGGAAACCTGCTGCTCAACGTTCTGAGCTTCGGCCGGGGTGTACTCAATAACGGTAACGCCGAGATCTTCGCCAGCCTTCATAGCGCCGTTAACAATGTAGCGCCAGAACGGGTTGGTGTTGTCCTTGACAAAGAAGCCGATGGTGTAGTTCTTTTCGTTGGTGTTGGTGTTGTCGGTGTTGTCGGTGTTGTCTTCGGACTTGGGGGCTTCGGTTACAGCGTCCGTGGGGGCCTCGGTCTTCTGATCGTCGGTAGTGTCGGAAGCGCAAGCGCACAGGCCGAGCACGAGAATCAGAGCCAGAAGCAGGGCTACGAGTCTTTTCATTTTTTGTCCTCCAAATTTGTTTTTTTATCTTTCACGGCATACGCCGTTAAGACCAACGGGTTAACGGGAATTGTTTTTGCGGTAGGAAAGGTAATCGATCAGGACGGCGACGATAATCGCTGCGCCCTGAACCAGCTTGTTCCAGTTCGGGTCAACGCCCATCAGGTTCATGCCGTTTTGCAGCAGCTGCAGGATGAGTGCGCCGCAGACGACGCCCCAAGGATTGCCGACGCCGCCGAGGAAGGAAACGCCGCCGATCGCGCAGGCCGCGATTGCGTTGAAGTGGAAGTCCTCGCCGATCTGTGCCTCCGCAGCGCTCAGACGGCCGATGTAGACAAAGCCGGCAAGCGTAGCGAACAGGGCGTTGAGAACGAAGGCCGCAACGACGGTTCTCTTCGAGTTGATGCCGGAGAAGTCCGCAGCGGAGTCGTTTGCACCAACGTAGAAGAAGCGGCGGCCGAAGCGGGTCTTGGTCAGCATCAACGCAACGACGATGGTAAAGACCAGAGAGATCCAGATCGGCAGGCTGATGCCGAGGAAGTTGCCGGTGCCGATGAACGTGATGAACTTCGGCATCTTGCGGATAATGGTTTCACTCATCAGCAGATACGCGATACCGCGGATAATCTGCCGGGTGCCGTAAGTAACCAGAATGGCGGGCAGGTGCAGATATGCAACCAGATAGCCGTTGAGGAAGCCGATGGCCACGCCGATGACAAGGCCGACCAGCATACCGAGCAGCATCACGGGAACACTCTTGGTGTTCGTGATCATAATCGCCGCCGCGAAGCAGGAGGTCATCGAAAGGGTTGCGCCGATCGAGAGGTCCATGCCTCTGCCGAGGAGCATGACGAACAGCATACCCAGCGACATGATCAGCAGCAGTGCGCTCTGGCGAAGGACGTTCATCAGGTTCGTGATCTTCAGGAACTTCGGTTCGAGAATCGCAATAATGACGCAGATCAGAAGAACCAAGAGCGGGCGCATCAGGTTTTCAACAAGATTTTTCCGTTTAATCAATTTTGACGGCCTCCCTTCACAGAGTTCGTCAGCGAGTCAAGCGCGAGGATGACCAGAACGATGGAGCCAAGGACGACCATCTGATAGCCGGTCTTGAGGCCGAGCATATTCAGGCCGTTCTTCATGACCGCAATCGCCAGAGCACCGAGGAACGCGCCGCCGACAGAGCCGCGGCCGCCGGACAGTGCCGTGCCGCCGAGAACCGCGCCGCAGATGCCTTCAAACTCAAGGCCGATGCCCTGCGAGGGGTTCGCCGTGCCGATACGGGCTGCGAGGATGATGCCGCCGATGGAGGCAATCACACCATTCATCACAAAGATGATGAACTTGCACTTTTTGACGTTGATGCCGGTCGCCAGTGCTGCTTCGGGGTTGCCGCCAATGGCATACAGCGCGGTGCCGAAGGAACGCTTTCGCATCAGATACCACAGGCCGAAGAAGATGGCTGCCATGAGGATGACGCAGATCGGAACAACACCGAATACTTCATACTTCGAAACTGCAAGAATCGTGCTGCTCGTTACGGGGACGGTAATGCCCTTGGTCGCGATCAGGCCGATGCTCTCGCCGATGTACATCGTACTCATGGTGATGATAAAGGGAGCGATCGTCGTGCGGCTGATGAGGATGCCGTTGAAGGCACCCATCGCAAGGCCGGTGACAAGCGCGACAAGAATCGCAACGAAGGGGCTTGCTCCGGCGTTGAGGGCCATGGCCATAAACACTGAGCTTAAGCTCGCCGTCGCGCCGACGGAGAGGTCCGTCTGGTGCGTCAGAACCGCGAGGAACAGGCAGGCGGTGATGATCGCAAACACGGAGGCCTGCCGCAGGAGGTTAATCATATTGCTCAGCGTGAAGTAGTTGTTCGCCTTGATGGCGAAGAACGCGACAAACACGATGATGGCGTAGAACGCAGCGTTTTTGGGGAGCTTCTTCACAATCAGACTTTTAGATTTCATGTGCTTCCTTGCCTCCCGTTGCGTATGCGATGACTTCTTCCTGCGTGGTCTTGTCGCAGTCCAGCTCCGCGACAAAGCGGCCCTCACGCATGACGTAAACGCGGTCCGCGATCGTCATGATTTCGGGAAGGTCCGAGGAAACCATCAGGATGGAGGTCCCCTTCTCCGTCAGCTCATCCATCACATGATAGATTTCCTGACGGGCGCCGACGTCGATGCCGCGGGTCGGCTCGTCGAAGATCAGGATGTCCGATTCCGGATACAGCCACTTCGCGAGAACGACCTTCTGCTGGTTGCCGCCGGAAAGATTGCCGACCTTCTGCCAGCCGCCGGGGCAAACGATACGCAGGCGCTCAATGTAGGAATCGCCGATCTTGGCTTCCTTCTTCGCGTTGATGATACCGAGCTTGCCGCCGAGCTTGCTCAGACCGGCCTCGGTGATGTTCTGATAAATGGGCAGGATCAGGGCAAGGCCGTTTTCCTTCCGGCTCTCCGGCAGGAGGCCGACCTTGTTCTTGACCGAAATTTTGGAATTGACGCGCTTCATCCTCTGGCCCTTGACGATCAGCTCGCCGGAGTCAATCTTGTCAATGCCGAAGATAGCGTGCATCAGCTCGGTACGGCCCGCGCCGACCAGACCGGAAACGGCAACAATCTCGCCCTTATGGACCTTGAGATTGACATCCTTGACCTGCTTGCCGCGGTTGAGCTTGACGGTTTCGAGAACGACCTCGTCGGTCGAGCGGTTCGTCGAGCGAACGCGCTGCTGCGAAACCTCGCGGCCGACCATCATGCTGATGAGCTCGTCCATGTCGGCATTCTTCGCGTCGCGCGTGCCAATCGTGTGGCCGTCACGCAGGACGGTGATGCGGTCGCCGATCTGCTTCAGCTCCTGCATTCTGTGGGAGATGTAGATCATGGAAACGCCGTTTGCCTTCAGGTTGCGGATGGTTTCAAACAGCTTGGCGATCTCCTGCTCACTGAGGGCCGCCGTCGGCTCGTCAAGAATCAGGATCTTTGCGTCGGTGGAAAGCGCCTTTGCGACCTCCACGAGCTGCTGCTGCGCGACACCGAGGCTTTTGACCTTATCATCGGGAGATGCCGTGGATTTCAAGAAGGTGAGCAGCTCCTGAGATTTCTTTCGCATCGTCCGTGTATCGATGTTGCCAAGCTTGGTTTTCGGCTCACGATGCAGGAAGATGTTCTGCGCAACGGTCAGCTCCGGAATCAGATTGAATTCCTGATAGATAATGGAGATGCCGAGTGCCTGAGAATCGCTGGTATTTCGGATCTTTGCTTTTTCGCCGTTCACGTAAACGTCGCCGCTGTCAATGCTGTACAAGCCAGAAAAGATCTTCATCAGCGTGGACTTGCCGGCACCGTTCTCGCCAAGGAGAACGTGGACCTCACCTTTCCGAAGGTCGAACTCTACATTATCCAGAACCTTAACGCCCGGAAACGACTTGCAGATTTTATCTGCTCGCAACACTACTTCTTTTTCTTCCAAAGCAGTTCTTCCTTTCTGATATTTTTTTATTAACTGCCTTAGGGATTAGTAGGCCAGTGTGTAGATATGGCGGCCGCCGGGTTCGTTCGGTCCCTTGATGACGGCTTCGATGTCCTCGCGCTTGC
>OIZL01000616.1_pt1 | contig 24832 bp, 25 predicted proteins | sample 1588541 | NCBI WGS metagenome assembly OIZL01 (sample SAMN03283285) | human gut metagenome | biome: human-associated habitat; material: feces | host: Homo sapiens | place: Peru | collected 2012 | reverse complement strand
TGACCTGTATAAAATATCGAGGAGATTTATATGATACAGTTTTATATATGGATGCTTTCAATATTGAAATATTATCTTATTCATATACTAAAAAACACAATTCAATAATGCCTTATTATGAAGGCTTAAATATAATTTTAGATAAAATAAAAGGAATTGATTACTCCACAACTTTGCATAGTGATCAAGGAGTAGTCTATTCCTCAGCGGCATTTACCAATGCACATAAAGATTATAACATTATTCGTTCAATGAGTCGAGCAGGAACACCCACAGATAATCCTAAAATGGAATCTATAAATGGTTGGATTAAAGATGAAATTATGAATGATTGGGATATAGATAGCTATGATTCGTTTGAAGAATTTATTAATGCTTATATATATTATTATAATAATGAAAGATTAGCATGTTCATTAAATTATAAAACCCCAATTCAATATAAAATTGAACTAGGGTTTCAATAAATTCTTTTTTAGTGTCCACTTTTTGTTGACTTATTCAATAAAATTAAATTATAGATCTTTTTAATTGCTTAAATTTATATTTTATTTCCATAATTCTTTAGGATAAACACCATCATTAATAAGTCTATTTATTTCACCTCTAATTAAATTTAAATCATTTTTATAAGTAATCCCATACCACATAGAAGTTGTATTGATAACGCTAACATTAATAAGATTCTTTTTTATGTACTTATTTATTTCGACAGGTACTAGATATTCATTAGTGGCGTCTATATTATTTAGAAATTCTTTAAAATTATCTTCAAATAAATCGAATATTTTAGGAGTGAATCCAAACATATTCATTGAAACAACAGTATTTTTATCTATGTATACTTCGTTATTTCCAACTAAAGTTTTAGCAGACAACTTATCACCATCTTTACTAATAATACTTTCATCTAAACTTATTAAATAATTATTTTTAATATTACATATTCCTCTTTTAACAGAGCCATTATCAGTAATTGTTTCAAGAACATTATAACCAATAACAGCAAACTCATTATCTATTTTATTATTTTTTATGAAATTTCCAACTTTAAAATAAGCATCCCTACCATAAAAATCATCAGCATTAATAATAGCAAAATTTTCATTAATAACATTTTTACAGCAAAGAACAGCATGAGCAGTACCTAGTGGCTTAGTTCTTTCTTTAGGAATACTAACTAGTACATTATCATTATTTTGAAAAACATATTCTACTTTAATATAATTTTCGATTCGCTTACCAATTGTACTTCTAAATATCTCATAATTTTCTTCTTTTATAATAAAAACAACTTTTGTAAATCCAGCTTTGATCGCATCATAAATAGAGTAATCAATAATAAACTCACCATTTGGGCCAACACTTTCAATTTGCTTAAGTCCTCCATATCTGCTCCCCATACCAGCAGCCATAATAACTAATGTCATAAGTCACCTCTAATACATTTTATCATATAAAAAATAAAGTAGTACACCTTCTACTTTATTTCTACATTATTTACATATAATTTGTATCCATTTAAATCAATATTACTATTAGTAGTATCATCGTTATTAAGTTCACTTACATACATATCACCAGTAAGTTTTATTTTAGAATCTTTATCAATATTAAGCACAATATTTTTAGCAGTATTATCACTATTGATAGCTCCTTCTATATATGAACCATTTTTAAGTGATAAAGTTAGAGTAGAGATAGAATCAACAACAATGTTACCAATAGCTTCTTGATTATCTAAATTAAGAGTAATATTTCCTCCATTAGAACCACTAGATCCCCAGGAATCTTTTTGTATTCTTAAAAAATTACCACTTTTATCATTATTAATTATTTTATTATTTGTAAGATTTATAGTAGCAGTAGTATTAGTTATATATAATGTATCACCTTTGTTAGTAGTTATCGTACTATTACTAGCAGTAAAACTTGCATTACCAACAGCAGCATCTCCACTCATTGATTGATATATAAATATATTTTTATATGTAGTAGATTGTCCATTTAATGTAGTATTATTATCAGTAAGCTCTACATTATCAATAGAGACACTATTCTTTCCTTCAATAACAATTCCTTCAGAAATATTAGAAATAAGTTTAGCATTCTTAACAGTAATATCAGCAGTAGAATAAATAATAGGAGAACCTTTTCCATTAGTAGTATAAGTTCCAGAGTCAACGTTTACTGTTCCACCACCTCTATCACTTCTAATAGCAGCACTTGAAGTACCATTTGTTGTTATTTCCAAATTAGTAGCATTCATTATTCCACCACCAGTTATCATAATACCACCTGAATTATCTTTATTAGTTGTAATTTTAGAATCATTTATATTTATGATAGTATTATCACTATTACTATTGTTTGTTGTAGCATTTCCACCATAACTAAATACTCCATTAGCGCCATTAGCATCAGTGTTAATAGTGACATTTTTAATTGTTACATTCGCTCCATCCTTAGCAACTATACCTGAATTAATACCATAAAAACTAGTATTATCTCCTTCACTTGAGTCTCCTGTTTTATTAACACTTACATCACTGATAGTAGATTTTCCACCACTTATCAAAATAGCATTTTCATCAGCATTACTTGAACTATATTCACCACTTGAAATATCTTCATCACTAGTTATTTCTTTAACACCACTATAGCTAACATTATTATTTCCATTATTATTACTATTACTATTTAAAAAGCATTTATTAGTTATAAATATAAATCCAAAAGTAAATAGTGCAGTTAAAATAATTGTTGATAATATGAATATAATAGTCTTATCACTAGAAGTAAATATTTCACTAAAAGAAATACTATTAAATTTAGTCATAATTAATAATATAATGATAAATCCAATAACAAGTCCTTCAATACCAAAAGCAATATAATATTTAGTATCAATACTTTTACTCGTATTGTTAGGCATACTCATATTTTTATTTTCACCATTTGGCATATTTGGAGGTTCACTCATATTACCACTATCACTTTCACCATCAGGCTTACTTGGAGGCTCATTCATATTATTACCTTTTTCATTCATATTACTATTAGGCATTCCTCCACTTTCATTGCTGCTACTAACCTTAGTCATTGTGAAATACACAAGTCCACAAGTTATTAACAGCAGCAAAATACAAATTATATTCTTAACATTTTTTGTCATATCAAATCCTTTCCATTTAATTATGCAATACAAATAATTAAATTAATGACGAAATCTGTCACACAAGAAAATAATAATAAAAAACATTGTACACTTTTTAAAAAATAAGTGAAAATAAAGTGAAAACAAAAGTGATAAATGATATAATTTTATTAGGAGGAAACAGTAATGAAAAAAATTATTAAAATTCTAGCAATCTTTTCACTATTAATATTCACAACTGCATGTGATTTATCAGTAGAAGAAGAATTTAAAGAAGATAATTTTAAAATCACATTAACAGATAATTTCTATAAAAAGGATAATTTAAATTCTACATACTACTATGAATCATCAAATCTTGGAGTTACTGCTACACTAGATGACTTTGAAGGATTAAGTGATACAGGACTAACAGAAAATTCTAGTTTAGAAGATTATTTTAAGGCAGTGGAAGAATCTAATAATGAAACTTATGAAATGAAAAAAGGAAGTAATGGAAAATATTTATATTTTGATTATACAGCAACATCAAGTGGAAAAGAATTTTATTATATAACAGCAATTTACAAAGGAAAAACAGGATTCTGGTTAGTAACATATTTTTGTGAGCTAAAAAATAAAGAAAAACTTACACCAACAATGTTGAAATATGCTGATAGTGTTGAAGTTTAAATGTATACTTAGTAAATTTTTTAAATAATTTTTAAAAACAAATGATATAATTATTGTAGGAGGTACCATGGCAAATAGAGCATTAGATAATAAATGTCCTGCTTGTGGCGCACCCATTTTGTACAAGCCAAATTTGAAAAAATGGAAATGCGACTATTGTAAAAGTGAATATACACTTGAAGAAATGAAAAAATACAACAATGCAAGTAGTGAAGAAAATAATAAAAAAGAAGAAAAAAATAGTGTAAAAGAAACAGCTAAAGATACATCAAAAGAAACAATTAAAAAAGGAAATGATAACACAACCTACGTTGAATATAACTGTAAAGATTGTGGAGCTAAAATAATCGCAGATGAACAAACAACTGCAACATTTTGTATTTATTGTGGAAACACTGCAATATTAAAAGAAAAATTATCTGGAAAATTTGCTCCTGATTTAATAATTCCATTTAAAAATGAAAAAGAAAAAGCAATTGAATCATTTAAAAGCCTTAATAAAGGAAGACCACTCATGCCAAATTTCTTTAATGATGAAAAAAATATAGAAAAAATAAGAGGTGTATATATTCCATTTTGGCTATTTGATGTAAAAGTTAGTGGCGAATTAGATGCAACAAGCTCAACAAGTACAAGTTGGACAGTTGGAGATACTGTATATACCAAAACTGATACATATAGACTTGAGAGAGAAGGTGAAATGGAATTTAATAAAGTTCCTGTAGATGGCTCAACTAGATTTGATGATGATATAATGAATACAATCGAACCATTTAATTATGAAGACTTAGAAGAATATAATCATGCATACCTATCAGGCTTTTTAGCAGAAAAATATGATGTAGAAGAAGATAAAAGTTTTAATGATGCAACACTCAGAAGTTTAAATTCAGCAAGAGATGAAATGAAAAGTGATATGGGAATGGGTATAAAATCAATAATAAACGACACCTTAAAAGCAGAAAAGTTATTAACAAAATATGCACTACTACCTGTATGGATGATAAACGTAAAATATAAAGATAAATTTTATACATTTGCAATGAATGGTCAAACTGGAGAATTCGTAGGTAACATACCAGTAGATAAAAAGAAAGCATTTAAATATGGATTATTAACATTTGTAATCACATTCGCATTAGTATTACTTATAAGTTATCTTCTTTATATAGGAGGTTTTGAATGAAAAAAATAGTTAAATTAATAATTTTATCATTATTATTAATCATACCATTAAGTTTAAAAGCAGAAGTAAATCTTAAAGAAAGAACTGAATCAAACAATTATGGTGTTAATAAGAAATGGAAAATAACAGAAAGCAATATTAACAATGTTAAAAACACAAAATACGTAGACTCAAGTGAAAAAATATATGATTTTTCAAATGTACTTACAGAAGAAGAAAAAAAAGAATTAAAAAGTTTAGTTGATGATTATATTGGTAAAACAAAAATGGATATGGTAATTTTAATAGATAGTGTTCCATATACAGATGATTATACTAATGAAACTTATGCTTCTGATTTCTATGATTATAATGATTTTGGAATAGATTTTAAAAATTATAGTGGAGTAATTTTATTTAGAAACACATATGAAACAAATCCTTACTTTAATGTTTATACATTTGGTCAAGCACAATTATATTATCCACAAAATAGATGTGATTATGTTCTTGATGACATATATGAAGATTTAAAATCAAAAAATTATCTTGATGGATTTACAAAATTTATAGATGGATTTAATACATATTATGATAAAGGAATCCCAAAAGAATTAGATGGCTATTATATAGATGATAAAGGTTACATTCAAAAGGGATATAAATTACCATTATTACCTGCTTTCTTTATTGCATTAATAGTTACAATAATAGTTTTAGGAATAATGATTAAAAAGAACAAAATGGTTAAAAAAGAAACAAGAGCAGGTGAATATCTAAATAATGGTAGTATAAAATATAGAAAACGAAATAAGAATTTAATTTCTTCACACACGACACATTACACAAGAGTGCAATCATCTTCAAGCGGTGGAGGTGGAGGCTTCTCATCACATAGTGGTTCATCAGGCGGAGGCCATGGTGGCGGAAGTGGAAGACATGGATAAAAGCAAGTTTACAAGGCTTGTTTTTTAATTTGAAGTTTTAATTGTTTTTATCAGTAAAAATTGATATAATATAAAGCAATTTGTGAAAGGAAATAAAAATGAAAAAAATTAATAATGAAGAAAATAATTATGGAGAAAAAGGTAAAAAATCATTAGAAACAGTAAAAAAAGAAACATCAAATATTTTTGAAGATGCAACAAGTGATAAAGAATTTTCTAAAAGTTTTTTAACAGAATTAATTAATAAAAATGAAAAATTAAGTTATGAACTTGCTAATGCATTAATGCTTATACAAATGGACCTAGAAAAAACTTTAACAAACAATGTAGAAAAAATTAAAAAATATAGAATATTAATTATTACTTTAGGAATTATATCAATGACAACAGCAATAATAAATGGATATATTGGTTTAATAGCATGTATGGCATATGCAGGAATTACGTGTATAGCTGCAAAGAAAAGAAATAAATTATTAGAAGAATCTGAAAATAAAATAAAAGAAACGCAAAAATTAGTATTAGAAATAAATTCAATAAATAACAATATTGCAAATAATAATATGTTAATAACAAGAAAGTTAAATGAATTAAATGTAAAAGAAGAAGAACAAAGAAAACAAGAATCAGCAAAGGTAAGTAAAGTAGAATTAGCAAATAATATAATACAAGAATATTTTGAAACAGGAGTATTACCTGAATTTACTGAAGATATAAAGAAAATAATTATATCAATTTTAAAAAATGATTTAGATAGTGAAGAAAATGATATTGAAAAATTACTTGAAGAAGCACGCAAAAAAGTTAGTTTTGAAGTTGATAAAAGTACAGTATTAGAATTGTTCATTAAAGAAGGAAGTAAAAATGGAAAAACAAGTAATTAACAAAACAAATATTGAAAAAGCAAGTGATATATCATCTTCAGCAACTAAAATCTATATGGATATAACAGATATAAAAGAATTTTCAAAATCATACTTAGAAGAATTATTAAAAGAAAATGAAGACTTAAAAGATAAATTAAACAAATTATTAGATGACAACAGCCACGAATTAGAAAAAGCAACAAAATCAAGTGCAACAAAAGATATCAAAAGAATGATAAAAATGGCAATAATAATGTTAGCCAGTTTAACATTGATTTCAATCGCACCAACAATTGGATTATTTACAACACCAATTTATATGATATATGTAATAAAATCATATAAATCATCAAAAGAAAATTTAATTGAATATAAAAAAAGAGTTAAAGAGATTAGACAAGTTAATGATAAATCGCAAGGTATAAAAAATAATTTAGATAACAATGAATTATTTATTAGAAGAGAATTAAAGAAATTTGAAACTAAAGAACTGTTAGAAACAAAATCACATGAAGCAACCAAAGTAGAACTTGCTAATAAAGTAATTCAAGATTTTTATGAAACTGGCATTATTCCTGAAATTAGTGATGAATTAAAAGAAACGATAATCGCACTGTTAAAAAATAGTGTAGAGTGCAAAGAAATTAACATTATAACAATACTTGAAGAATCACGTAAAAAAGTAAATTATGAAGATTCTAAAAGTGCAAAACTAGAACTAAACAAGAATGGTAAGAATTAATTTCTTATCATTTTATATTATATTTCTTTATATACACTGCTCATCATGTTATAATCGTATTGGAGACTAATATGAATAAAGAAGATTATATTAAAATTATAAATGAAAAATTAACAGGAAATTCAAAACAAATAATGTTAAACCAAATTGACAAATATTATAATTCAAAAAATTATATAATAAAAAGAAAATTTAAAATAGGTGAAAAAGTACTTTTAAAAAAAGGAACATTACTTCATGGAACATATAAAAATATAGAAGGATTAAAAGAAATAGTGAATGACGGTTTAATATCAAGCTGGTTTATCGATGCTAGAACCTCTAAATATCCTAGTTCAGTAGGGGTATGGAATTTAAAACAAGACTATTTATTAAAAGATTATATTGATTTTTACTCTGGAGGGACAATTCTTTATAGTGGAATATTTGAAAATAGTATTGATACAGGAACTAATAAAACAGCAATTATTCCATATAGTAAAATGAATAACGTTATAAATGAAATCACAAAGATAGATTGTCACAAATGGAACATAGATCAAACAAAAGAAGCAAGATTCATGCCAAGCCTAGTGCAAGATAGAGTACAAATTGGAATAATTTTTAATGGAGAAAATGATTATATTCACGAATTATTAAAAGGAGATATTTTATCAAATAATATAAATGACACAGATGTAAAAGATTTTGTTAATCCAATTTATTATGAAACATTTATCAAAGATAGAAAACATAAAGATGATTTATTTACTGACCGAGAAAGTGCAATACTTTTTGGAATACCATCTAATTTTATTGAAGGAATTTTAGTTGGAAGAAAATATGAAAAAAATATAGAAACTTTAAATGAAATAAAAGAGATACTACCAGAAGCGTACATATGTAATTTAGAGGGAGTAATCATCTATTGACATTTTTAGCAAAGAATATATAATATACCTTGAAATGAGGGAGTTATGACAAAGTATGTAAATATTTATTTATCAAATAATATTCATGGGTCAACATCAAATGGACATAATAGCAGTGTTTTTCATGATTGTGTTTATATCAAAAAAACAGAGAAAAAAACTGACAAAGTATTATTTTGGTCATACGATTATGACCAAGAAGTAAAAGGTTTAACAGATGTACCAATAATTTGTGAACGTTTGTCAAATAGTGAAGTAAAAGACATTATAACGGGAGAAATAATAACTGGAGAATGCTTATATAATGATGAAGAAAGATGCATAAACCAAATGTTTTTAACTTATAAGCGTTCAAATGAATTAAGTGTATCAGAAATTGCAGAAATAATAAGAAAATATTTTGATGGACCATATAAAAAAGAAAATATTGATAGATATAGACAAATGATGGAAGATGTAAGAATAGAAAGTGCTAACAATACTTATAGTAGAATTGCAAATGCAAGACAACAACATCAAGAAACAGAGCACGATGAAGAATATGTTAGGCGTTTTATAAATAATTTACGTTAAATTTATAAAAAGTAATAGATAATGAATTTTATTACTTTTTATTATGGTATAATTTTATCAGGTGGTGTTAAAATGAAAAAATATATAATATATATAATATTGTCTATTATCATTATTCTTACAGGAATTTTCTGCTATAAATGTGGTAAAAAAAGTCCGAAAGATATAGTAGAAAATGATTTTACATTTTTAGATTCATTAGTTGGCACGTATGGTAGCTGTAATGAAAGTATCTGTCATATGATTGAAATAAATAAAGAAAACAATACATATATATTTTCTAATTCAATATATGCAAGCGATAGTATAAATACAGGAAATGTTACTAGAAGTATAAAATTAAATAACACTAAATATTATATAAGCGTTTATTACCCAGCATTACACAATGAAATGGAAGATATTGAAGAAACAAATGCTGATTACATATTAGAATATGTTAATAATGAACATATCAAAATAAATAATAATTCATATAAAAAAATAAATGGTGATATAGAAAATTTTTTTGAAAATGAAGGATTTGGTTACTAGGAGGAAAATACATGAAAAATGTTACAGTAATAGGTGGTGGAGTTCTAGGCTCACAAATAGCATTCCAAGTAGCATACTGTGGATTTAATGTTACAGTTTGGTTAAGAAGTCATGAAAGTGTTAATAGAACTAAAGTAAAACTTTTAGATTTAAAGAAAAAATATACTGAAAATATAAATTTAATGAACAAAGAGGCAGGAAAATCCTATAATAATTGGTGCAATGGAATATCAAGCTATGACAATTTTAATTATAAAGAATGTATTAAAAAAGTAGATGACGCATATAAAAATATCAAATTTGAAATTGATTTAGGGATAGCTATAAAAAATGCAGATCTAGTTATAGAATCAATGACAGAAGATTTTGACATAAAAAAGGATTTATATACAAAGATGTCATATCTATTACCCAAAAAAACAATTGTCGTTACAAATTCATCAACAATGCTACCAAGCAAACTAGCTAAATACACAGGTAGACCTGAAATGTTTTTAGCACTTCATTTTGCTAATTCAATATGGAAAAACAATACAGCAGAAGTTATGAAACATGATAAAACAGAAGATAAATATTTTAATGAAGTAATTAAATTTGCTAAAGAAATAAATATGGTGGCACTTCCAATAATCAAAGAAAAGTCAGGGTACCTTTTGAATTCAATGTTAATCCCATTTTTATTTTCAGGACTAGATTTGCTAGTAAATGGTATATCAGATGTTGAATCAATAGATAAAGCATGGACACTTGGTACAGGCTCTCCAAAAGGACCTTTTCAAATACTTGACACAGTTGGATTAAAAACTGCACACGAAATAGTTCTTATGTATGTAAAAATACCAACATTTTTAGCACCATATAATTTTAAAAAAATGGAAAAATTATTAAAAGAGTATATTGACAAAGGCAAACTTGGCATCGCTAGTGGAGAAGGATTCTATAAGTATAATAAATAAATCCTATTGACACAGTAGGTTATATTTATTTATAATTCTATTGGGTGATTAAATGAAAAAAATATTAATATGCATATTAGCATTATTACTAATATGTGGTTGTTCAAATGAAACAGAGAGTGAAAAATTTAAAAAAGATTATGAATCATTAAATGGAAAATCAAGTTCATATGGAGAATATAGAACATTAAATATAGATAAAAATCCATTTGTATCCAGTAATAGTGACGAAATAATAAAGATGATTGAAAACAATGAATCATTCTATGTTTATTTTGGTGACAAAGCATGTCCTTGGTGTAGAAGCGTAATTGAAAAAGCAATAACTATATCTAAAAAATATTCAGTTTCAAAAATATATTATATAAATATATGGGATGATAATCATAATGAAATATTAAGAGATAAGTATGAACTAAAAGATGGAGTACCAGTCAAAGTTAGTGATGGCGATAAAAATTATCAAAAACTACTAGAATATTTTAACGATTATTTAAAAGATTATACTTTAACTGATGAAGAAAACAATGTAATTAGCGTTGGTGAAAAAAGAATATTTGCTCCTACATTTATATACGTTGAGAATGGAAAAGCAATAAGAGAAACAACTGGAATATCAGAAAAATTATCTTCACCATTTGATGAACTTACAGAAGAAATACTTAAAGATGAAGAAAAACTATTTAATGATTTCTTTGGTGCAGACCTAGCATGCAGTGATAAATGTTAATATATATAAATAGAAAACAATTAAAAGACTAGATAATCTTATAAAAGATATCTAGTTTTTTTCTACAAAAAAGAAGATCATTTCAATAAATCTTCCAATGTTTTACTATCAACATAATTTGCTATAACTTCATCAAGACCTTTCCAAAAATTATAAGTCTTGCATATTTTTTTTCTTTCGCAATCATCATGTACACAATGAACAGGAGTCAAATCTCCTTCAGCAATTCTTAAAATATCTCCAATTTTATATTCACTTGGCTTTCTATTTAATTTATATCCGCCATTAATACCACGTAAAGAATCTAAATAACCAGCCTTATTTAATAAAGATATAATTTGTTCTAAATATTTCATACTTATTTGTTGTCTACTTGATATATCTTTCAAAGAAATAAAACTATCATCATTATTCATTGCTAAATCAGTCATTATTCTTAAAGCATATCTTCCTCTAGTAGATATTTTCATATAAATCACTTCCACAAATAGTATATCATATATTATAATAATTATGGTGTTATTATGATAATAAATTATATAAAAAGTATATTAAATTATGAATTATGTATTTTACCACTTTACATCATCATTAGAATAATTTATTTAAGAAATAAAAAGATAAATATAAAAAGAGAATTACTACTATTATTATTTATATCAACAATTATTATGTTACTATCACAAACTATATTATGCGAATTTTCATTTAGTAATGGAATTCACATTAATAAAGGTATTCACAACAATAATTTTATCCCACTTAAGATATTCTACGACAGCTATATAAGCCACATCAAATATGGAAATTATACATATTTCATAATAAGTTTACTTGGCAACATTATATTATTTATCCCAATAGGAATTCTATTACCCTGTTTATATAAAATAAAAGGTAAAACAGTAATACTTTTTGGATTTGCATTATCCTTATTTATAGAATTATTTCAATTATTTCTACCAAGATGGACAGATATAGATGATATAATTTTAAATACATTTGGTACTTTAATTGGCTATCTATTATATAAATATTATGTTAAAATATATAATAGAGAGTGATAAGATGGATAATAAAAAATTAGTATTTATAATATCAGGAGTAATATTCGCAATAATTTTTACAACGCTAATAGTTATTCTTATAAAAAATAATATAAAAACAAATAATAATGAAGAGGAAATCTACACAATAACATTAATAAATGATGAAGAGCAAAATCAAATTAAAGGTAAAAAAGATGAAGTAATAAAACTTCCAAGTTATACTAAAAAAGGATTTAAATTTATTGGATTTATAGATTCAAATGACAAAATCTATAATGATGAATACACAATCAATGGCAATGAAACATTAACGGCTAAATACGAAGCATTAAATTATTATATAATTACTTTTGTTCCAGAAGAAAATGTAGACTATCCAGTATTAGCAGTATATTATAAAGAAAAGTTAATAATGCCACTACCCAAAAAAGAGGGATATATATTTAGTCACTGGATAGATGAAGATAATAATGTTTTTGATTATACTGAATATCCATATGAAAAAGATATTACTTTAAAAGCAGTATGGACAAAAAAAGAAATAAAAAAATACACCATTAAGTTTGATACAGATGGTGGAAATAAGATAGATAATCAAATAGTAAATGAAAATAATAAAGTAACAAAACCTAACAATCCTAAAAAAGAAGGTTATTGCTTTACTGGCTGGAAATATAATTCAAGTAATTACGATTTTGATAAGTCAGTTAAAAATAATATAACTTTGAAAGCCACATACAATGAATTATTTTCACTAAACAAAGATATATTTAATTTAATTAATCTTAAGTACAGTGAATTATCAAAAAGATTTGGTATAAAAGAAAGTACAATAAAAAAGCAAGGTGTTATCAGTACAAATAAAGGTAAAGGATATACAACAGATGGCAGCATTCTTTATAAAAATGGTTACTATGCATACTTCAATTTCTTTATTTTCACAAATGAAAATTACAACACAAAACTTAATAATCAAAAACCAGTTTATATAGCATTTGACACTGATATACTATTTAGTAATTTTAAACATGAATATATCACAGAAGAGAATCTTAAATGCTTAGGTTATACAAATATAAAATATGTTAAAAAAGAAAATATCTACAAATTTAATTATGGAAAGTATATTATTGAACTTTATAATTATAATACTGACAAAGAAAAAGCATATGTATGGAATATTAATTAATAACATATTAAAAATAAAATACTAGCAATAGTATTTTTTAAATGATACAATAATAACCGAGGTGGGTAAATATGGTTATACAATATGCATATCGATATGATGAAAAATTTGATGTTTATACAGTTAGAAGATTAGATGATGAATGTTTAAATTATCATGTCCCAACTGGATTATTATTAAACATATATAATGCGGGACAATATGATAAAGAAGTTCTTAAAAACTTACAATCATATGTTCATTTTGATACTGAATGTATGAATGCAGTAGTTGATTTTAAAAGACGTGAATACGAAGATAGAGATATTGACTTCATTATTCATGAAATAGAAGAAAATTATACATTAAAATTACTATAATAAATTTATATAAAAAACAATAAACAAGTGCAATACTAGATTACACATATTTTTAGTATTGCTTTTATTTACAATAAAAAATCTTATAAAATATGCATTCTAACTAAATATTAAGAACTCACAAAAAATATCACAAAAGTCAGAAAACGTATATATTTAATAATAGATATATGTTATCATTACAATAGGTGATAGTAGTGAAATTAGTAATAGAAAATTTAACAAAAGAATATGGAGAAAATTTAGTCTTAGATGATGTATCATTTACATTTGAAAGTGGTAAAATATATGGCCTTTTAGGTAGAAACGGAAGTGGAAAAACCACATTTTTTAATTGTTTAGATGGATTAATTCAATACAAAAAAGGCAAATTCTTTATAGAAAATGAAGACAAATCAACAGAACAATTAGATTCAAATAACATAGGATTTGTTTTAACAGATCCAATGCTACCAGAATTCCTAACAGGATATGAATTTATCAAAACATACATGGAAATAAATAAGATAGATGAAATAGATAAAATAAATGAATATTTTGAAAAAGTATCACTAGATAAAAAAGATCAAGATAAATTAATAAAAGATTACTCTTCAGGTATGAAAAATAAAGTTCAAATATTAATGTGCATTATTTCAAAACCAAAAGTAATCTTGTTAGATGAACCTTTAACATCAATTGATGTAGTTGTTGCTAAAGAAATAAAAGATATTTTCAAGTCTTTAAAAAAAGATCACATCATTATTTTCTCAACACATATTTTAGAGCTTGCAACAAGCATGTGTGATGAAATAGCAATTATAAATAATAAAAAAATAGAACAAGTAGATTCAAAAATAATAAAATCTTCTTCTTTTGAAAATAAAATAGTGGAGATATTAACAAATGAAAAATGATATTAAACTTCACAATTATATAAAAAAACTAAACTTATCAATTATTGTCAATCAATTTATTTATTTTTTATCACATGCATTTATATTATCTCATTTCTTTAATGAAGATTTAACCGGAGAATATGAGGTAAAGACAGGATTAAATATTGCATTTTCATCACTAGAATGTCTAAAAACAATTATCAAAAAATTATTACTAGCAGCATTTTTTATAGCCATGTTTAAAAATCACACTGATATGTTTATATTTTACTATGTTTTGTTTACTATTCTATGTTGTATAATTAGTAAAATCACAAAATTCACTATCAAAGAATATAATCTAATAAAACTTTTAAAATTCGATGCTAACAGATATGGAAAGTATAAAATAAAGTATACAATCTTTGAAAATATATTTTATCAAATACTACCAATTTTATTCATAAGCAAATTTTTAAATATAAGCATATTAACAACAATACTCACAATACTATCAACAATATCAATAAAAATAATTTTTGAATACTTTTTCTTGCAAAAGATTAAGAAAAACAACTATATTTATAAATCAAACTATTTGTTAAAATTCATCATTATTATAATTTTATCAACATTAATAGTTGTGTCTATTTTGAAACAGATGTATATTCCAAACGAAACAATGACCTACATAAATATCTTACTAATCATAATATCAATCTATATATTAAAAAAATTATACACATATAACTATGTAAAACTATACAAAGCTAATTTAAACGAAGAATTTATAATTAAGCAAAGAACAATCAACAATAGTATTTATAAAGAAGAAACATCACAAATAAGACCAATCAACATAACATATGACATAAATCAAAAAGATGAAAAAAATACTGGATACAATTATTTATTTAGTATGTTCATAAAAAGAAATAGTAAAAACAATATTGGAAATCACAAAAGATTATATATATTAACATTAATTGCAGCTATAATCGCATTACTTATCCCATCAATATTAAATAAGAAAAACATAATTGATATTATTTTTAATTATAACTATGTATTATTTCTAATAGTTTATTATTTATGCCAATATTCATCATATTTTTTATTCGTATGTTTTATGGACATAGATAGATTTCTTGTGAACTATAATTTTTATCGCTCATCATCAAGTATTAAAGAAAATATGTTATTAAGACTTAAATATACTATCAAAAGAAATATAATTCCATCATTAGGATTCAGTATCACTATGATACTATATTATTTAATATATAACAATAATGCAGATATTTCAAAAGTAATAGTTCTATGTATTTTACCTATTGTTTTATCAATATTCTATTCAATGTATCATTTATTTGGCTATTACTTATTTCAACCATATTCATTTGATGGAACAATAACAAACAAACTTTATAAAGTCTTTGATGCTATTATTTGGTTTATCACTTATATATTATTTGATAACCAAATCAAACTTAATCTCTTATATTTATCAATTACAACGATAATATTATTTGTTATAAGTATAATATTTTATTACATTATCATTACAAAGGGAACAAGATCATTTAGAGTGAGGTAGTATGAAAGAGAAAAAAAGAAATTATTTAAAAGAATTTAGATATGTATCATCATTTATGATATTCATAGCAATATTTGGAATAGTATTCACATTTTTATCATTAGGTTTAGCATTTGGTATAGAATTTCTTATAAATAGTGAAAGCCAAGCTAGTATTTTAGGAGAAATAGTTTTATATGGTGGAACTGCATATACATATTATGTTGGATATAGAATATTCTTAAAGAAATGGAATCAAAAAATAAACACAAAATTAGATACAAAAAAACTAAATATAGCAAAACTAATCTTAAACATAATCGTATCAATTTTAATAGTGAGATTTATATGGATAATATGGGAGAACATAGTTACATTATTAAATTATAGTCCAGAAGACACAGAACAAAATATCAGTATAATTTTCTATGTATATGGAATTATAATCGCACCAATACTTGAAGAAATAGTATTTAGAGGTTACATCTTAAAAATATTAAAAAAGTATGGAACTTATTCATCAATCATATTATCATCTATAATATTTGGATTATTTCATGGAACTTTTACACAAGCAATACCATGTATATTTATAGGAATAGTATTCGCATCTCTTACTACAAAATATAAATCACTTTTACCATCAATAATAGTTCATATTATTACTAATTTTATGTCATTTATAACAATAAATAATGAAATGCTATTAACAACAATAAAAGTAATAATAATAGTACTATCTATAGTTTCAATAATATATTTAATAATCATAAATTTTAAAAATATAAAAGAAATACTAAAAGAAATCAAATTAAGTTTTCTATTACAATTTAAAAGCCTATCATACATATTATTTTTATTATACGAACTAACAATGATAGTCACAGATGCATTAGATGGTATACTTCACATAATTAATTAAAATACAAATTTAAATTACATACAAACTAAATTCAAAAAAACAAACCAACAATTATATTTACAATTTAAAACATAATATAAAAAAATACATATAAAAGATGAGATTTCTTAATAATTTTCATCTTTTTCTTTTGACTATCTCACTTAACATTTGAGATTCCTCAATAATTATGATAAAATTTTCTTATGGAACAAAGAGATATATTAAAAAAATTAGAAGATTATAGTACCCTAATCAATGATATTAAAATCAAATTAGATATTGACAACAAAAAGAATAGAATAAGTGAACTTGAGCATATTTCTAATGATTCATCATTCTGGAATGATATGGAAAATGCTAAGAATGTTTTGAGTGAGCTAAAAGGACTTCGCGACATATGTAAAAAATATGACACTGTTAATGAATCTATCAATGACGTTAATGATATAGTAAACACTGGTATTAATGAAGAAGATATAGAACTTATCGAAACAGAGATGGAAAGTATAAACGAATCCTTATCAAAACTCAAATTATTCGCTCTTTTAAGTGGTGAATTCGATAGTAGTAATGCTTACGTAGAAATACATAGTGGTGCAGGTGGGACTGAAAGTAATGACTGGGCTAATATGATACTTAGAATGTATACAAGATATTTTGATAAAAATGATTATAAATACGAAATAATAAGTAAACAAGATGGTGAAGAAGTTGGTATAAAAGGGTGTACTTTGCTTGTAAAAGGATTTTATGCTTTTGGATACTTAAAAGGTGAAACAGGAGTTCATCGTTTAGTTAGAATTAGTCCTTTTGATAGTAATAGTCGACGTCACACATCATTCGCATCAGTACTTGTCACACCAGAAATAAATAAAAATATGGATGTTGAAATAAAAGAAAGCGATTTAAGAATAGATGTATATCGTTCAAGTGGATGTGGAGGACAAGGTGTCAACACAACAGACTCTGCTGTTAGAATAACACATATCCCTACTGGTATAGTAGTATCAAGTCAAGTAGAACGAAGTCAACTTCGTAATAAAGAAATTGCAATGAATATGTTAAAAAATAAACTATTCCTTCTAAATCAAAAAGAATTCAATGACAAAATAAAAAGTCTTAAAGGAGACGTAATGGATGTAAACTTTGGAAGTGCAATTCGTAGTTACGTAATGTGTCCATATACACTTGTAAAAGATACGCGAAGTGGATATGAAACATCAAATGTTGACAAAGTACTTGATGGAGATATAAAAGAATTCTTAGAATCATATTTAAAAATATAACATTTAACATTTACGAAAGTAAGTGTTTTTAATTTAAGAAATATATCATTCATAAACTAACAAATTTATACACAAATTATTAACATTTGTGAGTGATTTTGTAAAAATACGATATTTAGCATTACATCAACAAGTCAAGAACAAATAAACTTTCAACATAAAAATTCAATAATATTAATAAAATCTTAATATATGTAAAGTAAAAATCAAACAAAAATAAACACGTAGAAAAACATTTGAAAATTTGATATAATTACACTGGAGTACTAGAATATGAAATGGTTTAAAAGAATAAATAGTGGTGAAATTAAAAATAGGGTTATTAAAAAACAAAGTTTAAAGGGAGCAATTCTATTTGTTATTGGAACATTAATATCTGCTTTATCATTTAATTTATTTTGTGTACCTAATAATTTTGTATCAGGAGGACTCGGAGGAGTAGGTATAATACTTAATCACTTCTTTTCAAATATTAATGTTAACTTAGTGATACTACTTGGCAATTTACTATTCATAATAATAAGTTTATTCACTCTTGGATTTAAAGAGTCCATTATGAGTATAGTTGGTGCTACTGTGTTCACTATATTTCTATATGCAACAGCTAGCATACCAGAACTAATCAATTTTAAATTCGACAACATATTACTTTATGTACTAGGATATGGTGTTGCAGGTGGCTTTGGAGAAAGCCTTGTTTACAAATCAGGATTCAATACAGGAGGAACAAGTATACTTGCTCGAATACTTCAAAAATATATATCATTACCACTTGGTAAAATATTAAGATACATATCAATAATAATAATTTTATGTGGTGGAGCAGTTTTTGGATACACTGCACTTATGTATTCTCTAATCATTATGGTAATATCTACTAGCATTGTTGATAAAATGTTGATAGGAATAAGTGATTCTAAAACATTCTTTATCCATACAACTAAAGAAGACGAAGTAAAAGATTTCATATTAAAAATAATAGAAAGTGGTGTTACAGAATTTGATACAAAAGGAGCATATAGTCACAAAAGAAGAAAAATGCTTATGTGCGTTGTTCCAACCGAAAAATATACATTTCTTAAAAATGCAATACATGAAATAGATAGTGATGCTTTCATAGTAGTAAGTGATTGCTACGAAGTACTTGGCGGAACTAAAAGGAAAAAATTGTCTTTTGACAATTAAATAGATAATAATTATAATATATAGTTAAATAAATTATATCAAAGGAGGATATATGCAGTTAATAGAACTAAAAAATATATATAAAAGATATCCTAATGGAGTTACTGCTTTATGCGATGTTAACCTTGAAATATCAAAAGGAGAATTTGTATTCATAATAGGTGCATCAGGTAGTGGAAAAAGTACACTCATAAAACTTTTATATAGACAAGAAAAACCATCTCGTGGTGAAGTATATGTAGGAGGAGTAAATGTTTCTAAACTTAGAAATGGCAAAGTATACAAATTAAGACGTAAACTTGGAATAGTTTTTCAAGACTACAAATTATTACCAAAACTAACAGTATATGAAAATGTAGCATTCGCTCTTGAAGTATATGGACTTCCAGAAAGTGATATTAGAAAAAGAACATTAAAAGCAATTGAACAAGTTGGTCTTAAAGATAAAATAAGAAGTTATCCTGATGAGCTTTCTGGAGGAGAACAACAAAGAGTATCAATCGCAAGAGCCATCGTAAACGATCCAAAAGTTCTTATTTGTGATGAGCCAACTGGAAACCTTGATCCAGAAACATCAATGGAAATAATGAACGTAATAGAAAATATCAATAAAGACCTTGGAACTACTATAATAATGGCAACTCATGACAAAGAAATAGTCAACAAAATGAAAAAAAGAGTTATTGTTATAGAAAAAGGTTTAGTAGCAAAAGATACTATGAAAGGAAGATATAAGAGTGAAGGCATTTAGAATTTTAGGAAATAATATAAAAGAATCATTTAAAGGTGTTTTTCGTAATTTCTCTTTATCTCTAGCTAGTATATCATGTATAACAATAACACTTATATTAGTCGGATTTAGCATTCTCTTATCTTGCAATGTTAACAACTTCACAACTGAAATAGAAAAAGACATGACAATAGTTGTATTCCTAGAAAGAGGAGTTACAGAAACAGAAATAGATTCAATAGGTGTAAGACTTAAATCATTACCAAATGTAAAAGAAGATGGTGTTACATTTAATTCAAAAGAATCAGTTAAAAGTGACATGCAAAAAGAATCAGAAATATTCAACAGTATAATGTCACAATATACAGAAGAAACAAATCCACTTCAAGATACATACTTAGTCAAAGTAGATGACCTTGCTGATATAACTGAGACAGTAAATGAAATCAAAAAAATTGACAAAGTTGATATAGTTAAATATGGTGAAGGTAGCGTTGAAGAATTAGTTAAAATATTTGATGTTGTTAAAAATGTTACATATGTAGTAGTTATAGCACTTGTAATAGTTACAGCATTCTTAATATCAAACACTATCAAAATTACAATTCAATCAAGAAGAAGAGAAATAGAAATAAGAAGACTTGTAGGAGCAAGTAATACATTTATACGCCAACCATTCTTCTTTGAAGGAATCATTTTAGGATTCATGGGATCAATTATACCAGTACTAATATGTTGTTATGGATATAGTTATTTATATAAAAAATTAGGTGGACAACTGTTTACAGCGATAATCAAATTAGTAAAACCAAGCACAATCATATACACTTTAATGTTAATTTTAGTAGCAGTAGGTGTAGTAGTAGGAGCATTTGGTAGCTTTAAAGCAGTAAGGAAATATTTGAAAATATGATGAAGAAGATATTTAAAATTATATTAATCATTTCTATTTCAATATTTATATTTATTAAAGTTGATAGTATTTACGCAGTTAATCAAAATTCATCACTAAAAGATTTAAAAAACAGTATGGCTAAACTTGATAAAAAAAGACAAGAAGCAGCCGCTCGCAAAAATCAAACAAAAAATGAAATCAAAAATATGGAAAGCGATATTGATAAGATAAATAAAGATATCGAAGATAACAATAAAGCAATAGAAGAGGCTTATGATAAAATTGCGGATCTTGATGAAGAAATAATCAATAAACAAAAAGAAATAGATAACTTACTTTCATTTTTACAAGTATCTGAAGGAGAAAATGTTTATCTTGAATATGTTTTTCAAGCAAAAAACTTTACTGATTTTATATACAGAGGTGCTGTTGTAGAACAACTTACTAAATATAATGATAATCTAATTGATGATATGTATAAGAAAATAGAAGAAAATAAAGCATTACAAGTTCAACTTCGAAAAGATATTGAAAAAGGCGAACAAACAATTAAAACACTTGAAGAAAAATTAAAAGCTTCAAATTTAACGCTTGATGACTTAATTGAAGATGAAACAGATGCTGAAAAAGAATATGAAGCAAGTAAAAAAGAAGTTCAATATTACGAAAAAATATTCAAAGAAAATAAATGTAAAGAAACAACTAGTATTAATGACTGTCTTGGAGTAGCATTTGCAAATAAACTAACAAGACCAGTTAATAGTGGATGGATTAATAGTGAATGGGGTCTTCGTTATCATCCAACTAAACATGTATGGAGACTTCATAATGGTATAGATATTGGTGTATCAACTGGCACTAAAGTTTATGCATCAGCACCAGGCGTTGTTGTTAAGAAAATAGTTAGATCAAGCTGTGGTGGTAATGAACTTTATATTAGACATAACTTAAAAGGTGTCGGAACAGTTCAAACATACTACTACCATTTATCAGCATTTAAAGTAAGTGTTGGAGATAAAGTTGACACCAATACAGTAATTGCATTAAGTGGAGGAGGAGAAAGCTATGATGCTTGTTCAACCGGACCACATCTTCACTTTGGAGTAAGCGTTACATCTCCTAGTAGTAACAGTAAAAACAATCCAAGAAACTTTGTAAATTTTCCTAAGAAAGGAAAGAAATTCACAACTAGATATTATTAAGAGAATTCATACATTTTGAATTCTTTTTCTTTTTATGCTATTATTATATTGGTGAAGAAACATGTCATTTACTAGCAATATAAAAAATGAAATATCAAGTATAGAATATGGTGAAAGTGAAAAAATGGCAGAACTTTCTGCAATACTTAACATTGGCGTTAAAATATATGAAGATAAATTTGAAATATATACAGAAAATATAAGTGTTGCAAGACGTATCTATTTACTTATAAAAGAAATATATCATGTAGAAATAGATATGGATACAGGTTATAATAGTTTACGTGGTAATAAACTTGTCTTACTAAGTGTTCACGATAAAATAGATTTAATCTTAAGTGATTTGTGTATTCAAAAGAATAATGAAAGAATATATGTACCTAGTAATTACCTAGTAGATGAAGAACATGATAAACAAGCATACTTAAGGGGAGTCTTCATGATGTGTGGAAGTATAAATGATCCTAAGACAAGTAGATATCATCTTGAATTTGTTATATCAAATGAAGATACTGCTAACTATGTTAATAATCTTTTAAATGAATTCTACTTCAATAGTAAAGTTATCAAAAGAGATAAAAACTATATGGTATATATAAAAGAAAGCGAAAAAATAAGTGACTTTATAAAACTATTAAATGCAAGAACTTCATTATTCTATTATGAAGACATAAGAATATATAGAGATCATAAAAATATGACAAATAGACTTAATAATTGTGAACAAGCTAATGTTGATAAAATGATTAATGCATCTAATGAACAATTAGAAATGATAAAGAAATTAAGAAAAATAATGGATTTTGATTTATTAGATGATAAGATAAAAACAATATGTATTTACAAGGAAAAATATCCAGAAAGTTCTATGTCAGAATTAGCAGAAATAATAAGTAGCGAAACAGAAAAACCAATATCTAAAAGTTGTATAAATCATAGATTTAGAAAAATAAAAGAAATGATTAATTTGTAAACCTCAAAATATATGAGGTTTTTTCTTTTCAAAATCATAAAAATTTGATAATATAATATATGTAGAATAAAGAGGGATATATATGAAAAAAGATATTAAATTAGTATTTGAGGATAGTAGAATTATTGAAACTAATAGAGGTATTACTGTAAGAGAAATACTAAAAATAATAGATGATGACAAAGTAATAGCTTTAAGAGTAAATGGTTCAGCTGTACCAGCAGACTATGAAATTATGGAAGATGCCTTTGTAAATTATATAACTACTGTTGATAGAATTGGTCAAAAAATATACACAAAAGGGCTAGAATATATATATATTAAAGCAGTTAGAGAAGTTTTTGGTAGTAAAGCAGTAGTAAATATTAAACATTCATTAGATAAATCTTTATACACAGAAATAACTGGTAAAAGAGAAATTAATGCAAATCATATTCCACTAATTAAAAAAGCTATGAAAGAAATAGTTGATAAAGATATGCCATTTAAACACATTAGTGTATCTAGAAGTGATGCATATGATTATGTAAATAGTTTAAATGAACCAGAAAAAGCATTAAATTATTTATATATGACAAATGATTCTGTAACTATGTATGAATTAGATGATGATTATAATTATTTCTATTATTTAATGCCACCATCAACTGGTTATTTAAAAAGATTTGATTTAACTTATGTTGAACCAAATGGAATTGTTTTAAGCTATCCAATTAAAAATATTATTCCAAAATACAATCCATCTCCAAAAGTATTAGAAGCATTTAAAGATTATGAAAAAGAATTAGCTGGCTTAGGAGTAAGATATGCTGGCGAAGTTAATAAAATGATTGTTGAAGGAAAAATAAATGATTTTATTCAAGCAAATGAAATATTATATGATAAAAATTTAGAAGAAGTTGCTATTAAAGTTGCTAAAAACAAATCTATAAGAGCAATATTTATTTCAGGACCAAGTTCGAGTGGTAAGACAACATCATCTAAGAAATTAGCTTTATATTTAAGATCAAGAGGCATAGAACCATTTGTAATATCAACTGATGATTATTTTGTTGAAAGAGAAGATAGTCCAAGAAAAGCAGATGGAAGTTATGAATTTGAAATAGTTGAGGCATTAGATATAAAATTATTTAATTCTCAATTAAAGAGTTTATTAAGTGGAAAAGAAGTAGTATTACCTACTTATAATTTCTTAACTGGTAAAAAAGAATATAAGAGAAAACCAACTACATTAAAACCAAATGAAGTTTTGGTAGTAGAAGGTTTACATGCTATAAATGAAAGATTAAGTTCAACAATTCCTGCAAGTGAAAAGTTAAAGATATATATTAGTCCATTTACACCTGTAAGATTAGATAGACATAATCATATATC
>OIZL01000615.1_pt1 | contig 24832 bp, 20 predicted proteins | sample 1588541 | NCBI WGS metagenome assembly OIZL01 (sample SAMN03283285) | human gut metagenome | biome: human-associated habitat; material: feces | host: Homo sapiens | place: Peru | collected 2012 | reverse complement strand
TCCGCAAAAAGCGCTTGCGCAGCAAGGCTTTCCCTGCATTCGGTGCTGGCCGCGCAATAGGCGCAAGCACCGGATGAAAAAAACTCGAAAAAGTGGTTTTTAACCACTTTTTCGAAAGCTTTAACTGTGCCGCTTGCCATGGTATAATTTACTGTAAGGTAAATTACAGCAAAGGAAAGGTAAGCGGCATGGATCTTTTTTCGGCCGGCATGAATAAGCACGCGCCGCTGGCGGACAGGATGCGCCCAAGGACGCTGGACGAATTCGTGGGCCAGCAGCATATAGTGGGCAAGGGAAAGCTTTTAAGGAGAGCCATCGAGACGGATTCCCTCCAGTCCAGCATATTCTTCGGCCCCCCGGGCTGCGGAAAGACCACCCTCGCCTCAATAGTGGCCAACACCACAGGCTCGGAGTTCGTAAAGCTTAACGCCGTTACCTCCGGCGTAAAGGACGTGCGCGAGGTGATAGCGGCGGCGGAGGATAACCTTAAGCTCTACGGCAGGGAGACGTACCTCCTGCTCGATGAATGCCACCGCTGGAGCAAGGCCCAGAGCGACAGCATACTGCCCGCCCTGGAGCGCGGAATAATAAAATTCATAGGTTCTACCACGGAAAACCCCATGGTCTCCATGACGGGGGCTATCGTTTCCCGGTGCCGCGCCTTTCAGTTTTACCCGCTGACCGAGGAGGACGTAAAGAAGTGCGTCAAGGCCGCCGTGGCCGATAAGGAACGGGGAATGGGCAATTACAACGCCGAGGTGGACGAGGGTGCTTACGACCACATCGCCCGCATAGCCAACGGCGACGTGCGGACGGCTCTCAACGCCATAGAGCTGGCCATACTCACCACCGAGGCGGACGAAAACGGCATAATACATATAACGGAGGATATCGCCGCCGAAAGCATACAGCAAAAGCTTATAAACTGCGACGATCAGCAGTTTTACGATATGCTCTCCGCCTTCTGCAAGAGCCTTCGGGGCGGGGACAGCGACGCGGCGATAGCGTGGTTTGCCCGGCTCATATACGCGGGCATAGACCCGCGGATAATATGCCGCAGGCTTATAGCCCACGCCTCGGAGGACGTGGGCCTCGCCAACCCACAGGCCATGGTGCAGGCGGTGGCGGCGGCTCAGGCACTGGAGTTCATAGGGATGCCGGAGGCGGGACTGTCCATAACGCAGGCCATAATATTCATCTGCGAAAGCCCGAAGTCAAACTCGGTAGTCATCGCAAAGGATACGGCCTTCGCCGAGGCAAAGAGCATACCCGACCAGCCGGTGCCCATACACCTTCGGGATACCAGCTATCCCGGCGCGTCAAAGCTGGGCCACGGCAGGGGCTATAAGTACCCCCACGACTATCCCGGCCACGTGGTGGCTCAGGAGTACATGCCGCCCAGCGTAAAGGGCCATAAGTACTACATACCCGGCGAGCTGGGCAGCGAAGGGAAGATACGCCAAAACCATATCAATCAGGGAAGGATAAAGGAAAAATGATAAGCAGGACATCGGCTGAAAGGGTGCTCAACGCGGCCCTGGCAACAGGGGGAGACTTCGCGGAGCTTTACATGGAGGACGGGGAGAGCCACAGCATATCCATGCTGGACGGCGTGGTGGAGAATGCCGCCTACAGCCGCGCCCGGGGCGCGGGGGTGCGCATACTTTCCGGTACCCGTTCCGCCTACGCCTATACGGTGGATATATCCGAGTCCGCCCTTGTGGAGACGGCGAAAAGGGCCTCGGCTATAATAAAGGGCGAGGGGAGCGGCGTGTTGCCCTTCACGGATATACGCGACGGCAACTACAGGTGCAGGATACCATTCTCGGCGGTGGATAACGCAAGGCGGGTGCACCTGTTAAAGCTTGGAACAGACGCGGCGAAGGCTGAGTCCGGCGAGATAACCAAGGTCAGCGCCGCATATATGGATACGGATAAAAAGGTGCTGGTCTGCAACACCGAGGGGGTATGGGCGGAGGACAGGCGTCCGCGCACCCGCCTCGCCTTTACCGCGGTGGCAAGCGACGGCATGGAATTCCAGACCGGGCAGGAGATACCGGCCTTCGGCATGGGCTTTGAGGCTTATGAGCTGATAGACCCCGAAAAGGATGGGCGCACCGCCGCCCGGACTGCCGTTACAATGCTTCACGGAGTGGATTGCCCGGCGGGATATATGCCGGTAGTCATAGACGGCGGCTTCGGCGGAGTCATACTCCACGAGGCCTGCGTGCATTCATTGGAGGCTACCTCCGTCGCCCGCGGCAATTCCGAATTCTGCGGAAAGCTGGGCCAGAAGATAGCCAGCGATATAGTTACCGCCATAGACGACGGCACACTCCCCGGCGAATGGGGCAGCATACGCTACGACGACGAGGGCAACCCATCCCAGTGCAACGTACTCATACAAAACGGCATGCTTAAGAGCTATCTTGTGGACAGGCTGGGCAGCCGGATAATGAACCAGCCCATGACAGGCTCCGCCAGGCGGCAGAGCTACGAGTTCGCACCCACCTCCAGAATGACCAACACCTTCTTCGCCCCCGGCTACGATGACGAGGAGGAGATGATAAGAACCATGGGAGAGGGGCTTTTTGCGGCTAAGATGGGCGGAGGCTCGGTGAACCCGCTGACAGGCGAATTTAACTTCTCGGTGCTGGAGGGCTACTGGGTAAAGGACGGCAAGATACACTGCCCGGTACGGGGCGCAGCCCTCATAGGCCGGGGGGCGGAGGTGCTGATGAAGATAGACCGGGTAGGCATGAATATGTGGTTTGGCCACGGCATGTGCGGCTCACGCTCCGGCAGCGTTCCTACAAACGTGGGACAGCCCAGGATAAGGGTGAGCGGCATAACCGTTGGCGGAAAGGGAGGCAGACTGTGATGCATAACGGGCTTGACAGGGAGCATAAGGCCGGGATAAAGGCGGACGAGAAAATAAAGGAATACGCCCACAGGCTCATGACCATTGCCATGGACAGGGGCTGCGACGGTGCGGAGGTATGCGTAAACGAGTCCGACGAGTTCTCGGTAGGCGTACTGGAGGGCGAGGTGGATGACTATACCGTAAGCTCCTCCTTCGGTTTAGGCATAAGGGTGCAGAAGGACGGAAGGAACGGCTACGCCTATACCGAAGCTATGGATGACCCGGAGGGCTTTGTGGAGGAGGCCATAGATAATGCGGAGACGGTAAAGAGCGAGGATATACACCCCTTGGCGGAGCCTGCGGAGTATCCCGAAATACAAAAAAAGACCGATGTCCTGAAGGACATGGATGAATCGGAAAAGATAGAGCTCTGCAAGGCGCTGGAACGGGAGACAAAGCGGTGCGACGGCCGGGTAAAGCGGGTGGCCTGCTGCAAGGTAGTCACCGCAGGCGGCAGATTCTGTATATACAACACTCTGGGCCTCAGGGCCGAAAGGAGCGACAGGGTATCCTGCTGCTATGTGGAGCCGGTGCTGGAGGATAAGGGCCAGATGCGGGACGGCTTTGCATTCCGGGCAGACGGTGAGGCGCTGGACATAGCGGGCTGTGGGCGGGAGGCCGTCGATGAGGCCATAGCCGCCATGGATCCCGCGCCCGTAGCGCCCGGTAAGTACGATATAATACTCCGCAACGACGCTATGGCAAGCATATTGGGTGCTTTTGCAGGCATGTTTTCTGCCGACGCCGCCCAGAAGGGCCTTTCGCCCCTGGCGGGCAGGGAGGGCGAGGATATGGCGGCAGAGTGCGTCACGCTGATGGACGACCCTCTTTACCCCATCAATCCAAGTCCCTTTGACGACGAGGGTACTCCTTCCGTAGCCAAGGCGGTGATAAAGGACGGAAAGCTGGAGACGCTGCTGCACAACCTCAAGACCGCCAAGAAGGCGGGGGTAAAGTCCACCTCAAACGGCGGCAGGAGCAGCGCCGGCTCGCCGGTAGGCGTGAGAATAACCAATTTTTACATAGCGCCAAAGGAAGGTACGCTGGGGCAGCTCATAAGCGAGCTGGGGGACGGCCTGCTCATCACCGACTTTTCCGGCCTCCACGCCGGGGTGAACCCGGTGAGCGGCAAGTTCTCGGTGCTGTGCAAAGGGCGGCTCATAAAGGACGGCAGGGACGTCCGTGCCGTAAACGAGATAACGCTGAGCGGAGATTTTACAGAGCTGCTCAGATCCATAGTAAGGGTGGGCGGCGACCTGCGCTTCTCAATGCCCGGAGGCAGCTGTGTCGGCAGCCCCTCGGTAATGGTACGGGGCGCCATGATATCAGGCCGGGGCGATGGCGGCCAATAACCGGAAAAAACAGGAAAACAGGGCATTTTGTTTGACAAGGGGCCATAAGGAAGTGTATAGTTAATATATGATGTGGAAGGATACACCCATTTTTCGGACAGGCCTTCCGAAGCACACATGAACGGAGAACAGGAGGAAAAGGTGTTCGATGTAGGCGACAGCGTGTTTTATCCCATGCATGGGGTGGGTATCGTGGAAAGCGTTGAGGAAAAGGATATGCTTGGCGAAAGGGCCAAGTATTATATCCTGCGCTTTATTACATCGAAGCTTACGGCAATGGTGCCGGTAGCCTCGGCCGACAGCGTTGGCCTGAGACCTGTGATAGACTCTTCGGAGTGCGAGAAGATCTTTGAATACCTTGACGCGGCGGCAGTGTGTGCCGAAAGCGAAAACTGGAACCAGCGCTACAGGGACAACCTGGCAAAGCTCAAGGGCGGCGACATATACGACGTCGCCGACGTTATAAAGTGTCTCAAAAGGCGGGATTCCCTCAAGGGTCTCTCCGCAGGGGACAGAAAGATGCTCATAACCGCCCGGCAGGTGCTCTCTGCCGAGCTTTCGGCTGCCAGCGGCAGGGATATAGACGAAATCCGAGATATTATCGGGTAATATCAAAATAAGGCCAAGGGCCGTTAAACGAAAGGAGTTAAGAATTGGCTAAAAAAGTCGCAAGACTATTGCTCACCCTGGCGGGAGCCGCGGTGGGTGTGGGGCTTGTAGCGCTTGCGAACAGGGTTATCACCTTCCCGGAAGGGCTTACGCTGTATCAGCGCATGCTTCCATGGGGACTGGCGCTTGTGTTTGTGGGTTCGGGTACTATTATTGCAATCATTTTTAATCTTTTATTTGCCGAACCGCTTACCGCCGCCATAAGCTATGCCGAGGCCGGTATGTCAGCAATGCCAGCGGGGCAGCTGCTCTACTGCGTTTGCGGTCTGATCGCCGGGCTCATTGTTGCATTTTTGGCGAGCACTCTGGTGGCGCGCTTCAAGCCTGCGTGGGTAGTTCTGGTCATAGACGTAATACTGTACATCGCCTTCGGATACCTTGGGTGGAGCGCCATGAGCAGGCGGAAGGGGCAGTTCAGTATGCCTGTTACAGGCGGCCACGGCAAGGCTCACGGCTCGGCGCGGCCCAAGCTTCTGGATACCTCCGTCATAATCGACGGACGCATCGCGGAAATATGTGATACCGGCATAATTGAGGGCGAAATAATAGTGCCGAGCTTTGTGCTCAGGGAGCTTCAGCATATCGCGGACAGCTCCGATGGCCTCAGGCGCAACAGGGGCAGGCGGGGGCTGGACATACTCAAGGGCATGCAGGATAAAAAGTCCGTCCCCATCACCGTAGTCAGCACTGACTATAAGGATGTGGACGAGGTGGACGCCAAGCTGATACTCCTTGCGTCGGAGCTTGGCGGCGTGGTCGTGACCAACGATTATAACCTTAACAAGGTGGCGGCTGTGCGCAAGGTACCCGTGTTCAATATAAACGAGCTGGCAAACGCCCTCAAGCCCATCGCAATGCCCGGCGAGGAAATGAGCGTGTTCGTGGTCAAGGAGGGCAAGGAGGCCGGCCAGGGTATAGGCTACATGGATGACGGCACGATGATAGTAATAGAAAATGGCAGGCGCTTAGTGGGGGAGACGGTGGACGTCACGGTTACAAGCGTATTGCAGACCTCGGCAGGCAGAATGATATTCGCCAAGGTAAAGCAGGCATAGAAAAAAGCAGGGCCGATTGCCCGGAGTTAAACCAAGCATAAACCAAATATAAAAAATATTAAGAAAGGCCATTATTCTCGTTGACAACCTTGACACGCGGTGTTACAATAATATACTGCGTTAGCATGGTAAATTGCGGGGATTGGCCTTTTTACAGTTGATTTTTCCCACAAAAATCATGCTGGGTATCCTATGCCCACAAAATGGAAATGCTCATATGGAGTGACGCGCCGATAATATAATCCATGGTTATATGGTAATAACAAAGTATAAGGAGTGAACGCGATGGTGCATGAGGTTTACATGGGCAAGAAAAAGCGCATGAGCTTTTCCCGTATCAATGAAGTTCTTGATATGCCCGACCTGATAGAGGTTCAGAAAAATTCCTATCAGCGCTTTGTGGAGGAGGATCTCAAGGAAGTTCTTGACGACATTTCGCCCATTACAGACTATTCCGAAAAGCTCGTCCTTGAGTTTGTAGATTACTCCATAGATTTCGACCATCCGAAATACTCGGTGGAGGAGTGCAAGGAAAGGGACGTAAACTACTGCGCCCCGCTTCGCGTTACAGTTCGCCTTATAAATAAAGAGACCGGCGAGGTCAAGGAACAGCCCGTGTTCATGGGCGACTTCCCTCTTATGACCGAGCAGGGCACGTTCATCATAAACGGTGCAGAGCGGGTAATAGTCTCTCAGCTGGTCCGCTCACCCGGCGTATACTATTCCGAATCTATAGATAAAGTCGGCAAGCACCTCTTTGCCTCTCAGGTGATACCTAACCGCGGCGCGTGGCTGGAGTACGAGACCGACAGCAACGAGATAATGTACGTAAAGATCGACCGCCAGAGGAAGGTCTTTATAACTGCGCTGCTGCGTGCCCTGGGCTACAGCTCAGACGGCGAGATACTGGAGCTTTTGGGCGAAGACGAGCGCCTGAAGATAACCCTCGAGAAGGATACAACCAAAAACACCGAGGAAGGCCTGATAGAGATATACAAGCGCCAGCGCCCCGGCGAGCCTCCTACAGAGGAATCCGCGCGCAGCCTGCTGAACGCACTGTTCTTTGACAAGCGCTACGACCTTGCCAGAGTGGGCCGCTATAAGTTTAATAAGAAACTCTCCATCGCCTCGCGCCTCCACGGCCTTACTGCGGCGGAGAACGTCATAGCTCCCGGCACCGGCGAGATACTTGCCACTGAGGGAGAAATAATAAGCCGCGAGGCCGCCGAAGCCATCGAAAACGCCGGCGTACACGGCGTATACGTCGTAGCGCCAGACGGCGCCAGGGTAAAGATACTCGGCAACCTGTTCGTGGACGCCAGGTGCTACCTGAAGTTCGATCCCGAAGAGGCCGGTCTGAACGAGAAGGTACATTACCCCACCTTCATGAAGCTTCTGGAGGAAGCGGGAGACATGGAAGAGGAGGAGCTCAAGAAGTTCCTGAAGGCCCGGGTGTACGACCTTATACCCCGCCATATCATCACCGATGATATAACCGCCTCCATAAGCTATCTTCTCGGCATGAGCCACGGCATAGGCCGCACCGACGATATCGACCATCTGGGCAACCGCCGCATAAGAAGTGTGGGCGAATTGCTCCAGAACCAGATCCGCGTCGGCATGACTCGCCTCGAGCGCGTGGTGCGGGAGCGCATGTCCATACAGGACACCGAGACCGCCATGCCCTCCAACCTCATAAATATCCGCCCCGTGACGGCCGCCATAAAGGAGTTCTTCGGTTCATCTCAGCTGTCCCAGTTTATGGACCAGACAAACCCCCTTGCGGAGCTTACCCATAAGCGCAGGCTGTCCGCTCTGGGCCCCGGAGGCCTGAACCGTGAGCGCGCCACATTCGAAGTTCGAGACGTTCACTATTCCCATTACGGCCGCATGTGCCCCATAGAGACCCCTGAAGGCCCTAACATAGGCCTTATAAACTCCCTTTCCACCTATGCCCGCATAAACCGCTACGGCTTTATTGAGGCGCCCTACCGCAGGGTGGACGGGAAGAACAAGAGCATAAGCAACGAGATAGTTTACCTCACCGCCGACGAGGAGGACGACTACATAGTGGCTCAGGCAAACGAGCCTACCGTTACCGACGAGAACGGCAGGGTGTGGTTTGCCAAGGACAGGGTAGTCGCGAGAAGGCTGGACGAGATAATCGAAGTAAAGGCCACCGAGACCGACTACATGGACGTATCACCCAAGCAGCTGGTGTCCGTCGCTACCGCAATGATACCATTCCTGGAGAACGACGACGCTAACCGCGCGCTGATGGGCTCCAACATGCAGCGTCAGGCAGTGCCCCTTCTCAAACCCGAGGCCCCCGTGGTGGGAACGGGAATGGAGTACAAGGCTGCACACGACTCAGGCGTCGTGGTGCTTTCCCGCCAACACGGCGTCGTAAAGCGCGTTGACGCAAGCCGTATAGTGATAGCGGGCGACGACGGCAACGACAGGACCTACAACATAATAAAGTTCAAGCGCTCCAACCAGGGCACCTGCATCAACCAGCGTCCCATAGTGGTAAAGGGCGAACGGGTAATACCCGGGCAGGTGATAGCGGACGGCGCCTCCACCGATCAGGGAGAGATAGCGCTGGGGCGCAATATACTCATAGGCTTTATGACCTGGGAGGGCTATAACTACGAGGACGCCGTACTGATAAGCGAAAAGCTGGTCAAGGAAGACGTCTATACCTCCATACATATCGAGGAGCACGAGACCGAAGCCCGCGATACCAAGCTGGGCGAGGAGGAGATAACCCGCGATATCCCCAACGTGGGCGAGGACGCGCTGGCCAATCTGGACGACCGCGGCATTATCCGCATCGGCGCAGAGGTGCAGAGCGGCGACATACTGGTCGGCAAGGTAACGCCCAAGGGCGAGACTGAGCTTACCGCCGAGGAGCGGCTGCTCCGCGCCATATTCGGCGAGAAGGCAAGAGAGGTCAGGGATACCTCCCTCCGCGTGCCTCATGGCGAGGGCGGAGTCATAGTAGACGTAAAGGTCTTCACGAGAGCAAACAAGGACGAGCTGCCTCCGGGAGTAAACGAGCTGGTTCGCGTATACATAGCGCAGAAGCGCAAGATATCCGTAGGCGATAAGATGGCGGGCCGCCACGGCAACAAGGGTGTTGTATCCAGGATACTTCCCGAGGAGGATATGCCCTTCCTGCCCGACGGCACCCCCCTGCAGATAGTGCTGAACCCTCTGGGCGTGCCTTCCCGAATGAACATTGGTCAGGTGCTTGAGCTGCACCTGGGCATGGCCGCCAAGACCCTGGGCTGGGACATCGCCACCCCGGTATTCGACGGCGCTACCGAGGAGGACATAAAGTCCATGCTGGTAAAGGCCGGCAAGGACTGGGACGGCAAGACGGTGCTTTATGACGGCCGCACCGGCGAGCCCTTCGAGAACAGGATATCCGTAGGCTATATGTACTACCTGAAGCTGCATCACCTGGTAGACGACAAGATACATGCCCGTTCCACCGGCCCCTACAGCCTGGTTACTCAGCAGCCTCTGGGCGGCAAGGCCCAGTTTGGCGGCCAGCGCTTCGGCGAAATGGAGGTCTGGGCGCTGGAAGCCTATGGCGCTGCCAATACCCTTCAGGAGATCCTCACCGTCAAGTCCGATGACGTTGTGGGCCGCGTAAAGACCTATGAGGCCATAGTCAAGGGCGAGAACGTGCCTGAGCCGGGCGTACCCGAATCCTTCAAGGTGCTCATAAAGGAGCTTCAGTCGCTGGGCCTCGATATAAAGGTGCTCAACGAGACAAAGGAAGAGATAAAGATCGGCGAGATGATAGACGACGAGGATGTGGCGCCTATGGACGTCAACATGGCGGGCCTTGAGGATACACCGGACCAGTATGCAAACGACAGCGACTTTGCCGAGTTTGACGAATTCGATTTTGACGATGCAGCCGACGACGGAGATGACTTCGATATTTCCGCAGACGGCGACAATACAGACGACTTGAACTAAATAAGGCCGAAGGGAGATTAAGAAATTGTTTGAGCTTACCAATTTCGACGCTATACAGATTGGCCTTGCCTCACCTGAAAAGATCCGCGAATGGTCCCACGGCGAGGTAAAGAAACCCGAAACCATAAACTACCGTACCCTGAAGCCCGAGCGCGACGGCTTGTTTTGCGAGCGCATATTCGGGCCCACCAAGGACTGGGAGTGCCACTGCGGACGCTATAAGCGGGTGCGCTACAAGGGCGTTGTCTGCGACAAGTGCGGCGTAGAGGTAACGAGGGCAAAGGTGCGCCGCGAGCGCATGGGCCACATAGAGCTGGCCGCCCCCGTATCCCATATATGGTATTTTAAGGGCATTCCCTGCCGCATGAAGATGCTGCTGGATATGTCCCCCCGTTCCCTTGAAAAGGTGCTGTACTTCGCGGCCTTTGTAGTGCTGGATCCGGGCACCACCCCCCTCATGTACAAGCAGGTGCTCTCCGATAAGGAATACCGGGACGCCCAGGCCGAGTACGGGCCGAAATCCTTCCGCGCAGGTATGGGCGCAGAGGCCATAAAGGAGCTTTTGCAGGCGCTGGACCTTGAAAAGCTGGAAGAAGAGCTCCGCAGGGAGATAGACAACTCCTCCGGCCAGAAGCGCAGCAATGCCATCAAGCGCCTGGAGGTAGTGGAAGCCTTTATAAAGAGCGGCAACAAGCCCGAGTGGATAATCATGGACGCAGTGCCGGTGCTGCCCCCCGAGCTTCGCCCTATGGTACAGCTTGACGGCGGCAGGTTCGCCACCTCCGACCTGAACGACCTGTACCGCAGAGTTATAAACAGAAACAACCGCCTCAAGAGACTGTTGGAGCTGCGCGCGCCTGATATCATAGTCCGCAACGAAAAGCGTATGCTTCAGGAGGCGGTGGACGCGCTCATAGACAACGGCAGGCGCGGCCGCCCCGTTACCGGCCCCGGCAACAGGCCCCTCAAGTCTCTGTCCGACATGCTGCGGGGCAAGCAGGGACGCTTCCGCCAGAACCTGCTGGGCAAGCGCGTGGACTATTCCGGCCGTTCCGTTATAGTCGTAGGCCCTGAGCTCAAGATGTATCAGTGCGGACTGCCAAAGGAGATGGCGCTGGAGCTGTTCAAGCCCTTCGTAATGAAGAAGCTTGTTGAGGACGCATACGCACACAACATAAAGAGCGCGAAGCGCATGGTAGAGCGTGTAAAGCCCGAGGTCTGGGACGTACTGGAGGGCGTAATAAAAGAGCACCCCGTACTCCTCAACCGCGCGCCTACGCTGCACCGCCTGGGCATACAGGCATTCGAGCCGGTGCTGGTAGAGGGCCGCGCCATCAAGCTGCACCCCCTTGCGTGTACCGCGTTCAACGCCGACTTTGACGGCGACCAGATGGCGGTCCATGTGCCTCTTTCCGTGGAGGCACAGACCGAGGCCCGCTTCCTCATGCTGGCCTCAAACAACATACTGAAGCCTCAGGACGGCAAGCCCGTTACCTGTCCTACTCAGGATATGGTACTTGGCTGCTACTACCTGACCCTCCAGCGCGACGGCATGAAGGGCGAGGGCAAGGTCTTCTGCAGCCAGGACGAGGCCTTCATGGCCTATCAGATGGGCGAAGTCACCCTCCAGTCCAAGGTGAAGGTGCGCATAGAGCGGGAATGGGAAGGCAAGAAGTACCGCCGCGTCATAGACACCTCCGTAGGCCGTCTCATATTCAACGACGCAATACCTCAGGATCTGGGCTATGTGCCGCGGGATACGCTGGACGACATGTTCAAGCTGGAGATAGATAAGCTGGTAGTAAAGAAGGATCTGGGAAAGATAATCGACCGCTGCTACCGCAAGTACGGCCCCACCCGCACCGCAGAGATGCTGGATGCCGTAAAGGCGCTGGGCTATAAGTATTCCACCCGCGGCGGCATAACCGTAGGCTTCCAGGATATACAGGTACCTGCGGAGAAGAAGGAAATTATCGCCAAGGCCGAGAATGAGGTGGCGGAGATAGACAACCTGTTCCACGCCGGTATGCTTTCCGACAGCGAGCGCAGGAGCTACGTCATAAAGGTCTGGGAAGATGCTACCGATAAAGTTACCGACGCGCTGATGAGCTCACTGGATCCCTACAACCCCATCGCTATGATGGCGGACTCCGGAGCCCGAGGCAGTAAGAACCAGATACGTCAGCTGGCAGGTATGCGCGGACTTATGGCAGACCCTTCCGGCCAGATCATAGAGGTGCCTATAAGGGCTAACTTCCGTGAGGGCCTGACAGTTCTGGAGTTCTTCATAAGCTCCCACGGCGCCAGAAAGGGCTTGGCGGATACTGCACTGCGTACTGCAGACTCCGGTTATCTCACCAGAAGACTGGTGGACGTATCTCAGGACGTCATAATCCGCGAAGAGGACTGTGCCGCTTCCCGCGGCGAACGTCCAAAGGGCATGCCCATAAGCGCCATTATGGAAGGCAACAAGGTAGTAGAGCCCCTCAGCGACAGGCTGCTGGGCCGTTACACCGCAGAGGACGTTTACGATCCCACCACCGGTGAGCTCATAATCCCCTGCAACGAGATGATAACCTTCAGCATACGCGACCGCATAATCAACGCAGGCATAAAGACCGTAAGCTGCCGCAGCGTATTCACCTGCCGCAGCGAGCACGGCGTGTGCGCGCACTGCTACGGCGCCAACCTGGCAACCGGCGGCAAGGTAGACATAGGCGAGGCCGTAGGCATCATCGCCGCTCAGGCCATAGGCGAGCCCGGTACGCAGCTGACCATGCGTACCTTCCATACCGGCGGCGTTGCATCTGCCGACGATATCACACAGGGTCTTCCCCGTGTCGTTGAAATATTCGAAGCGCGCAAGCCTAAGGGACTTGCGGTCATCTCCGAGATAAGCGGCCGCGTGTCCCTTACCGAGGGCAAGAAGCGGGAGGCTACCATAACCAACGATGACGGCGAGAGCGCCAAGTACCTTATCCCCTTCGGCTCAAAGCTGAGAGTCAGGGACGGCGACATGGTGGACGCAGGCGACGAGCTGACCGACGGTTCCATCAACCCCAACGATATACTGAAGATAAAGGGCGTAAAGGGCGTTCAGGCATATATGCTCAAGGAAGTACAGAGCGTATACCGTCTCCAGGGCGTTGAGATCGCGGATAAGCACATCGAAGTCATTATCCGCCAGATGCTCCGCAAGGTACAGATAGAGGACGCGGGCGACACTACCTTGCTCCCGGGCGAGCTGGTGGATATATTCGCCTTCGAAAACGAGAACGAGAGGGTTATACTGGAGGGCAAGCAGCCCGCAGTTGCAAAGCGCAAGCTGCTGGGTATCACAAAGGCCGCCCTGGCTACCGATTCCTTCCTATCTGCCGCATCCTTCCAGGAAACCACCAGGGTGCTCACCGAAGCCGCTATAAAGGGCAAGGTGGATCCGTTGGTAGGTCTCAAGGAGAACGTCATAATCGGCAAGCTTATACCTGCCGGTATAGGCCTCAAGCGCTACCACAACGTAGAGGTGCGTGAGAAGGAAGATATCCCCACCGTAACCGAACAATAAATACAGCCTTAAATGGACCCCATGGGCGCGAGCTGTCCATGGGGGCTATTGTATGGAGGATCAGAAATGGCAAAATACACAAGGACAGACTGTCCGCTGTACGGCAGAGAATACTGCAAAAAGCTCAATATGAAGAGCTGCAGAACCTGCACTGTGACAAATGACAACGCCGCGGGCATAAAGGCGGATATCGACGCCATAGAGAGCCTTATGCCGGAGGGCGGTATGGCTCGCTTCTTCGAAGGAGAGGAGTGCGTGCTCTGCAAGGGCGAAAGGAAAAACAGGGCGGATTGCTACGCCATGGCTGATATAGGCCATCCGGAACCCAAGCGGGAGGGAAGGAATGCCATCGGCTTGAAGACAAAGCTACGCATAGGCTCCATGCTGCCGGTGCAGCTTTCCTGCTGCTCCAACTGCCGCAAAAAGCACAATGCCGCTTCTAACCGCGAGGCGGCAGTCACCCTTACCGTGGCAATAATAATGCTGGCCGTGCTGAACTTCACGCCCACGGCCGAGGCAATAGCCGCCATAGGAAGCTACATGCCGCTGCTGCTGTTTGTGATAGTAGTGGGTGGAACGTGGCTTATAGGCAGGGCAAGCCGCAAGAGCATGATAAAAAAGTTCTCCGAGACTACCTGTATGGACATATTCGAGGTGCCGGGCCTTGACGAATTCAAGGCAAAGGGCTGGTTCGAGATAAGCCCCTACAAGGATATGAGCAGGCTGGTATTCTCCAGGGAGCCCCTCAGGCAGGGCCTGTTCACCGCATCGGAGAAAAAAGGTAAGGAAGAGCAAAATATATAGTGTTTTTCGGAAAAAATCATTAAAAAACGTTTGACAGCGAGCCGCTTATGTTGTAGAATACGAATGCTGTACTTTATGGGCAGAGTATGCATTCAGGGCAGTTCTGCGCAGAAGCGGCGGCTTATTTATCGGGAAAAATTCCTCTTCAAGGGGTTGCAGAGGATTTTCTTAATATAAATAACAAATATATTTTGAAAAGGAGAAAACCTAATGCCTACTATTAACCAGTTGGTTCGCAAAGGCAGGGAACAGGTAAAGTATAAGTCCAATTCACCTATACTGAAGCAGTGCCCCCAGCGCCGCGGCGTCTGCACCGCAGTGCGTACTATGACCCCCAAAAAGCCTAACTCAGCTCTTCGTAAGATTGCCCGTATCCGTCTTACCGACGGTCTCGAGGGTACCGCCTATATCCCCGGCATCGGCCACAACCTGCAGGAGCACTCCGTGGTTCTCATTCGCGGCGGCCGTGTAAAGGATCTCCCTGGCGTCCGTTACCACATCATTCGCGGCGCTCTGGATACCGCAGGCGTTGCAAAGCGCATGCAGGCCCGTTCCCGCTATGGCGCAAAGCGCCCCAAGAAGTAAGGAGGTAACAGAATATGCCAAGACGTGGATTTGTACCCAAGCGTGAAGTTCTGGACGACCCTATTTACGGCGGAAAGCTCGTTACCAAGCTCGTCAATCAGGTAATGCTTGACGGCAAGCGCGGCACCGCTCAGAAGGCCTGCTACGGCGCCTTCGATATAATAAAGGACAAGACCGGCCGCGAGCCTCTGGAGGTCTTTGAGGAGGCCATGAACAACATCATGCCCGTTCTGGAAGTCAAGGCCCGCCGCGTGGGCGGCGCTACCTATCAGGTACCTATCGAGATCCGTCCCGAGCGCCGTCAGACCCTTGGCCTTCGTTGGCTGGTAAGCTATGCCCGCGCCCGCAGCGAGCGCACCATGCAGGAGCGCCTTGCCGGTGAAATACTGGATGCCTGCAACAACGCAGGCGGCGCCTTCAAGAAGAAGGAAGACACCCACAGGATGGCAGAGGCCAACCGCGCCTTCGCCCATTACAGGTGGTAAAGCAGACAACAGCATATTTTCAAATGCGGCGTGCAATCGCACGCCGTATCTGTTGAGCGGAGCAATAGCGACAAGGGAAAGGAGGCAGAGGAAATGCCCAGAACCACACCGCTGGAAAAAACGAGAAATATCGGCATAATGGCTCATATTGACGCCGGAAAGACCACCACCACCGAGCGCATACTTTTCTACACGGGAAAAATACACAAGGTAGGTGAAGTGCATGAAGGCGCCGCCACTATGGACTTTATGGTGCAGGAGCAGGAGCGGGGCATAACTATAGCCTCCGCCGCTACCACCACATATTGGCGGGAGCATCGCATAAACATCATCGACACGCCGGGTCACGTTGACTTTACCGTTGAAGTGGAGAGGTCACTCAGAGTGCTGGACGGCGCCGTGGCGGTATTCTGCGCCAAGGGCGGCGTAGAGCCCCAGAGCGAGACAGTATGGCATCAGGCCACCAAGTACAACGTACCCCGCATAGCCTATGTGAACAAGATGGACATAGTAGGCGCGGACTTCTTCAACGTCATAAGCATGATGAAGAAGCGCCTGGGCGCAAACGCCGTGCCCATACAGCTGCCGATAGGCAGCGAGGCGGACTTTGTGGGGATAATCGACCTTGTGCGCATGAAGGCCGAGGTGTATTACGACAACGAAGGCGTGGATATACGCGAGGAGGAGATCCCCGAGCATATGCGCACCGACGCGGAGCGGTACAGGGCAGAGCTTTTGGACGCCATAGCCGATGCGGACGATGAGATGATGGAAAAGTACCTTGATGAAGGCGACCTTTCCCCAGAGGATATGATCGCCTGCATAAGGAAAAAGACCATCGCAAACGAGCTGGTGCCGGTATGCTGCGGCACATCCTACCGCAACAAGGGCGTGCAGCCCCTGCTCAACGCCATAGTGGACTTCCTGCCCTCCCCGTTGGATGTGCCAGCGCCAGTTGGTACCAGCAAGGATGGCACTAAGGAGATACAGCTCAGGTGCGCGGACGACGAGCCCTTTGCGGCTCTGGCCTTTAAGATAGTTACAGACCCCTTTGTGGGGCGGCTGGCCTTCTTCAGGGTGTACAGCGGCACGCTCAAGTCCGGCACATACGTTTACAATTCCACCAAGGGCAAGCGCGAGCGCGTGAGCAAGCTGGTGCTGATACACGCCGCCAGCCGTACCGAGGTAGACGAGGTATACGCGGGCGACATCGCCGCGCTGGTAGGCCCCAAGGAGACCGGCACCGGCGACACCCTCTGCACCGAGGGCAGGCCGGTATTGCTTGAATCAATGGAGTTCCCAGAGCCCGTCATAAGGGTATCAATAGAGCCCAAGACCAAGGCGGGGCAGGAAAAGCTGGAGCAGACGCTGCAAAAGCTCTCCGAGGAGGACCCAACCTTCAAGACCTATGTTGACCGCGAGACCGGCCAGACCATAATAGCCGGCATGGGCGAGCTTCACCTTGAAATAATCGTGGACAGGATAACGCGGGAGTTCAAGGTGGAATGCAGGGTGGGCAACCCTCAGGTAGCCTATCGGGAGGCCCTTACAAGGACCGTAAAGACCGAGGGCAGGTTCGTGCGCCAGACGGGCGGACACGGCCAGTACGGCCACTGCGTGGTGGAGTTCAGCCCGGGCGAGCCCGGCTCCGGCTTTGTGTTCGAGAACAAGACCGTGGGCGGCTGCATACCCAAGGAATTTATACCCGCAATACAGCAGGGCATAAAGGAAGCGGCGGGAAGCGGCGCGCTGGGCGGCTACGAGCTGGTGGACTTCAAGGCGACGCTGCTGGACGGCTCCTATCACGAGGTGGATTCCTCGGAGATGGCGTACAAGATCGCGGGCAGCATGGCGCTCAAGGAGGCTATGGAAAAGGGCGGCTGCGTGCTGCTTGAGCCTGTGATGAACGTTGAGATAGTCACTCCCGATGAATACGTGGGCGACGTGCTGGGCAATATTACTTCCCGAAGGGGCAAGATCGTCGGCACGGAGAACCGCGGCGTGACCACGGTGATAGACTGCCAGTGCCCCCTTTCCGAGATGTTCGGCTACGCTACCCATCTGCGCTCTGCAACACAGGGCCGCGGTACCTTCACGATGCAGTTCGACCACTATGAGCAGGTCAGCGACGCAATCGCGAAGAAGATACTCGGCAAATACTAAACGATTTGCGCAATGCGCATAAAAACGCGCCTGAATAAAAAAACGACTTATTGAATACGGAGGAAAAGATTCAAATGGCAAAGGCAAAATTTGAACGCACTAAGCCCCATGTCAACATCGGCACCATAGGTCACGTAGACCATGGCAAGACCACCCTGACCGCCGCCATCACCATGGCGCTGAGCCAGGAGGGACACGCTGCCGCGATGCGCTACGACGAAATCGACAAGGCGCCCGAAGAGAAGGCCCGTGGAATAACCATCAACACCGCACACGTCGAGTACGAGACCGACAAGCGCCACTATGCGCACGTTGACTGCCCCGGCCATGCCGACTATGTTAAGAACATGATCACCGGCGCGGCCCAGATGGACGGCGCTATCCTCGTAGTTTCCGCGGCGGACGGCCCCATGCCCCAGACCCGCGAGCACATACTGCTTGCCCGTCAGGTTGGCGTGCCCTACATCGTAGTATTCATGAACAAGGTAGACCAGGTAGACGACGAAGAGCTTCTGGATCTGGTCGAGATGGAGATCCGCGAGCTGCTCAGCTCCTATGATTTCCCCGGCGACGATATCCCCGTCATCCGCGGCTCCGCGCTGAAGGCTCTCGAGGCGCTTCAGAACGGCGCAGTAGCCAAGGAAGCCCCCGAGTGCAAGTGCATCTTCGAGCTGATGGACGCCGTAGACAGCTACATACCCGATCCCGAGCGCGCGGCCGACAAGCCCTTCCTTATGCCTGTTGAGGACGTATTCTCCATCACCGGACGCGGCACCGTCGCCACCGGCCGTGTAGAGAGCGGCACCGTAAAGGTACAGGATACCGTCGAGATAGTCGGTCTGTCCGACGAGAAGCGCAGCACCGTAGTCACCGGCGTTGAAATGTTCCGCAAGCTGCTGGATCAGGCCATCGCAGGCGACAACATCGGCGTACTGCTCCGCGGCATACAGCGCACCGACATCGAGCGCGGCCAGGTCATTGCAAAGCCCGGCTCCATACATCCCCACACCAAGTTCAAGGGCCAGGTTTACGTTCTGACCAAGGAAGAAGGCGGCCGCCATACTCCCTTCTTCTCCGGCTACCGTCCTCAGTTCTATTTCCGCACCACCGACGTTACCGGCTCCATCAAGCTGCCCGAGGGCGTTGAGATGGTTATGCCCGGTGACCACATCACCATGGAGTGCGACCTGATCACCCCCATCGCCATGGACGAAGGCCTCCGCTTCGCTATCCGCGAAGGCGGCCGCACCGTCGCCTCCGGCGTTGTTTCACAGATAATCGAGTAAAATCGAGATAACAGCAAGCCCCCGCTGCGCGGGGGCTTGCTTTATTGCGTTTCGAGCGGCGCATTGGACTTGTTCTGGTCCCATTTTAGCATCTTCCATAAATATAATCAGGAAAAAGGACCGATTTCGGTTCTATTTGCACAGAATGGAAGAAGCATGGACAGCCAGAAGATAAAGCAGGACGATAAAATACACATAGGCGCCAACATACGTGAAGTCAGACTGAGCCGCAAAATGGGCCAGACGGAGCTTGCAGGGCGGGTGCAGCTGATGGGTGTGGACATGACGCGGGAAACGCTGGTGAAGATAGAGCGGGGTACCCAGCATATTCAGGCGAGCCAGCTGAGGGCGATACGGGACGTGCTGCAAACCACATACGACGAATTGCTGAAATAATAAAAGGAGCTTCACTGATCCTTTTTTATTCCCCTCGGCGTTTTTCTCCGCCTTTTTCTTCTTTTTTATTTTTCCTTGGCTTTTCTTTTCTCTTTGCTTCTTTCTGCTTTTCTTTTCTCCTGAAAAGAAAAGAGAAAGAAGGTATATCCATCCCTCTCTCTCGACTTCCCTACCTCTCCATCCCCTCCCCCAGCTTCCTTTTTACCCGGCTAAGGGCGTTGTCCACGCTCTTTATGGGGCAGGGCACGGCCTCGGCTATCTGGCGGTAGGTCATTCCCTGGAGGAAAAGCTCCGTTACCCTTCTTTCGAGGGGGGTGAGGCGGGTATTTATCACCCTTCTTAGGGCGGCCGCCGTTTCACGGCTTATGAAACGCTCCTCCGGGTCGCCCCCCGGCTGCTCGATAAGCTCTAAAAGCTCCCTGTCTCCGCTTTCCGGGGTGCGGTAGAGGGATATGTAGCTGTTCAGCGGCTGATGCTTCTGGCGGCGGCTGGCGTTAATGGCGCTTAGTATCTGCCGGGTTATGCAGAGCTCCGCAAAGGAAGCAAAGCTTGAGTTGTGATCCTCCCGGTAGTCCCGTATGGCCTTGTACAGGCCTATCATCCCTTCCTGAATAAGGTCGTCCCTGTCCGCGCCTATGAGAAAATAAGGCCGGGCCAGCATGCGCACAGTATCCTTATACTCCGCGCAAAGCTGCTCCATGGCGTCATTGTCGCCCGATTGGGCAAGCCGCACCAGCTTTCCGTCCTTATTTTCCCTTTTTTCCATTACAAGCTAACCCTGCCTCTTCTTTTCGAACATGAGTATGGCTGCGGCCACCGCCGCGTTGAGGGAATCTATATGCCCGCTCATGGGTATGGACACGAGAAAGTCGCACTTCTCGCGGATGAGTCTGCTTAGACCGTCGCCCTCGCTGCCTATTACTAAGCCTATGGCCCCCTTCAGGTCCGCCTTTGTCATTTCGGTGCCCTCCATGTCCGCGCCGGCTATCCACAGCCCTTCGTCCTTGAGACGGTCTATGGCTCCCGCAAGGTTGGATACCCGGGCCACCTTCATGTACTCCACCGCGCCCGCAGAAGCCTTGCAGGCCGCTGCGGTCACGGATGCGCTGCGTCGCTTGGGTATTATCACGCCATGGGCGCCGGCGCATTCCGCGCTGCGGATTATGCTGCCCAGATTGTGAGGATCCTCCACGCCGTCAAGGAGTATTATAAACGGCTTCTCGTCCTTATCCCTTGCGGCCCTGAGTATGTCGGATATGTCGCAGTACTCTACGCCCGGCACCTGGGCCAGAATTCCCTGATGGTTGCCCGGCTTGCCGCCGTGTCCGAAGGGCATACATATCTCGTCCAGCTTGTAGCGGTCCACCTCGCGTATCTGTATGTTGTTGTCCCGGGCAAGGTTCACAACCTCCCTAAGAGAGCCGTCCAGCTCCTTGCTCACCAGTATCCGGTCTATGCTGCGGCCTGACTTCACCGCTTCCCGCACGGCGTTGCGGCCCATTATTATGTACGGCAGCTCGTCGGGCTCGTTGGTGTTGGGCGCTTCCCGCCTGTCCTCCGCCGCTTTATCGAGGGGCTTATCCTTAAAGGGCTTATCCTTGAACGGCTTGTCCTTAAAGGGCCTGTCCTCGCGCTTATCGTCAAACTTCTTGTAGGGCTTATCCTGACGGTCGTCAGTCTTTTTCCCATAGGGCTTTTTGCCATCGGGCTTGTTATATGGCTTGCCGCCTCGGGCTATGTCCCTTTCAAAATCCTTCTGGCCGTAGCCGCCCCGGTGGTAGCTCTTCCTTCCGTAATCGCCGTTGCTGCGCCTGTTGTCGTATGCCATGCTATTTCTCCTTATCCTCTGTAAAAAGGCTTTGTTTTATATTGTCCATAAGCTCGCGTATGCGGCCGTCCTCGCCGGACAGAAACAGGTACCCCAGCAGCGCCTCAAGGCCGGAGGCCGCCCTGTAATCCGACATTTCCGCGTGTTTGGGTACGGTACCCATATGGCTGTTGCGCCCCCGCTTGAATATGTACAGCTCGTCCTCCGTGAGTTGTTCCATTATCGCCATGGCCCCCGCTGCCTGGGCCTTGGCGCAGACCTTCCTGGTGGCCATTACATGCAGGCCGTGAGCCGTAGCGTCGCTGCCCTCTATGAGCCAGCTGCGCACGTAAAGGTCGTATACCGTGTCGCCTATGTAGGCCAGCACCAGCGGGTTCATAAGGCGGGGGTTTTTCCGCTGCTCCCCCAGTATGCGGTTTATCATGGCGTCCATATTCTGCCTGTCCTTCGCCTTTGCATATCAATTCTATTATATTATAAGCGACAAAGGTCCATTAGTCCAGCGGCTTACGCCCCAAATCCCCCTCAAAATAGCTGAAAATCCCTCGCGCTATGGCATGGGCGAGCTTCTTTTGATGCTGCTCCTGCTGCAAAAGCGCCTCATCACCGCTGTTTGAGAGGAAACCGCACTCCACCAGCACCGATACCGGCCTGCTCTCCCGTATCACATAATAGTCGCCGGGATTGGCTATGCGCCTCGGCGCCCCCAGTTCGTCTGTTATGCTGTCTATAACGGTCTTTGCAAGCTTCTCCCCCTCGGCGCTGCCCTTCATGTAGAAAGCCATTGGCCCGTGTACCGATGGGTCGGTGAACTTGTTCATGTGGACGCTCACCACCAGATCCACCCCTTCTCCGTTCATTATTTTGCCCCTGGCGGCCATGTCCGCCTTCTTGCCCTCTGCCAGCGCCCTTTCGTCGCTTCTGGTGAGTATGGCCTCCATTCCCAGCGCCTCCAGTTCCTCCTTCAGATACAGGCTCACGGCAAGGTTCAGCCCCGCCTCCTTTACTCCCGATACTCCCACCGCGCCGCAGTCGCTGCCGCCGTGACCCGGATCGATAACTACCCTATACCCCTTTTTATGGGTGCTGACGGGTATTGTATGGCTGTTTGCCGCCAATATCACCACCGCTGCCAAGCCCAGCATCAATATAACTATCTTTCCTATCAAACGCCTCTTGCCCATATGACACACCTCACGGGTAAAGCTTATGTGATAAAAGCTGTGCTTATTCCTTTTGGGTGTATTTTTTGCTTTTCGCAGGGAAAATACCGATTATCCTGCAAGGCGAAAGCGGCGGCGTTATGAGCTTTACATGTATATTCACTGTATATTCAGGGCAGATATCCACACTCTCAACATAGTTATCAACATTCCATCTGCCTTAAAGGGGGGGTTTTTGGCATTTTACCCCTATTCTCAACATCTGAATACTCAACATCATGTTCCTGACCCTATGCAGCGAAAATTCATAGCCATTATTTTTCGCGCTTATAGCATATGCGGCAAATTGCATATCTGACCATTGAATACCGCTATGGCATACGACAAAATTTGCCCTTGACATTTATGCGCAGTATGTAAATAAGAAAAAAAGCCGCCCTGAATGGGGGCGGCGGTGTCGCTTCTGCGAACGAAATGTTTACCTGTCGAATTCTTTTTTCTCTTTTTCGTAGGGTATCTCGGGATGCTCCTTCAGCATCCATTCCTTGAACTCCTCCGGGGTACCCTTGGTAAAGCCCGCCTTGTCAAGGCGCACAAAGTCGTTGTCCACCGCAAGGTCAAAGTAGCTCTTGGCCTCCACAAACTTTTTCACCTGCTTGAAAAACACCTCGTTGCTGAATTCGCCGTCTTCATAAAGGCGTATGGTGTTTCCCACCACGACCTTGCAGTTCCAGAACTTCTTGCCCTTCTGCGACCGCATCAGCTTGAACTGCTTGCCCGCCAGCATGGGGCGGAACAGCACGCTGCGGTAAACGCTTATGAGCATGAGCATGAGCGCTAAGGACTTCCAGCGCATGGGCAGGTCGTTTTTATAGAATATGATCGCGCCCACGGTGGAAAGCAGGAAGATGAACAGCCAGGGCCAGAAGCTCAGCACCTTATAAAATATCGGAGTAGTCCAGCGCTGATAGCGCCTTATGTCCATCTTGTATTCGTTTTCAAACATTCTGAATCCTCCAAAGACTTGTTAAGGGAACATCAATATTTTAACATATTCCGCCGCGGTAGTCCATATTATTGTACTCATTCCAGAAAAAAGGGCCGTCCCCTTGCGGGACGGCCCTTTGTAAGCCTTTAAGCCTATTACGCCTTCTTGGCCTTGAGGTCCTTGGCGCGTGCGGAGAGTATGCTGTAAGAGGTCCAGAGGAGAACTACGCATACTACGTAGATCAGGATGTGCATGGGCAGGCTGGTGATGACCTTCCAAGCAAGGAATACGCCGATGCAGCCGCCGATCATGTTGCCCAGGGTGGCCACTACGTCGTAGCGGGACTTCTTGATGAACACGATGGAGTTAGCGGGCATGAGCAGAGCGCAGGAGCCCATGAATACGGGGAAGCAGACGGAAGCGGAGCAGCCCAGCAGCAGGCAGGTAGCCATGCAGGGTGCGTAGAGGCCGAAGCCAACGTCCATCAGAGCGCCCCAGAAGAAGTTCAGGATAACGGCTACCCAGAACTGCCACTGGCCTACGGTGAAGCCAACGCCCTCGCCGATGGTGCCGAAGGGGCCTACGCCGGCGTTCTTGCAGGCCATTATGATGGCGGTGCCGATCATGGCGCAGCCGAGCCAGATACGGATCTGGTTAACGTCCCACTTGGTGATTATCTCAGCCATGGTGTAGGCGCCGATCATGGCGGCTACGCACATCGCTACGAGGAAGATGGGCTCGCACTCAACGGTGTTGGTGAAGATCAGAGCCTCGAAGATAACGGGGAAGGTATCGCCGACGTTAAGGGTGCCGGGGATGTTGATGTCGTCAACATTCTTGAACGCCTTGTACATGAAGGTGGAAGGAGCAAAGGAACCGCAGCCCAGGGTATCCAGGAAGTTAGCCAGAACACCTACGAACAGACCCTGCGCCCAGAGCTTGCCGCTGGCCTTTTTACATTCGCCCTTATGATTCTTGTTAACGTCAACGAGCAGGTCAACCGCTATACCTACGAAGCAAGCGGCCAATACGATTTGAAGTGCCAGTACCATTAAATAATTCCTCCAACTAAAGATTTTAATTTGGAATTGATGACATTTTTCTTCTTCCGGCGACTATACGCCCCGCATTTCCCCTATGCGCGGGCATAATTGAGCCAGAATCAGGCACGTCACGTTAATATTGTAACAACGGTGTGTCTTTTTGTCAACGAACTTTGGAATTTCAATCTTCTTATGTCTATGTTTTTTTTCTTGCTCAAACTTATCCCGATTGCAAATTTCGCAATATATTTGGGCGTTTTTCTCTTTATCCACAATATGATGTAGCCATAACGCCGAATTATTTTTTGCATTCCAATTTTGCATGATTTTCCTTTTTTTAGAAGAATTCTTTCTTAATTAAGCCTTTCACGATTTGCTGCGGCAACAAGCGGCGGTTTTATCTTCTTTGCGCGAAGGTTCCCTTTTTCTTTCATATGTATTGCCGCTATGTTACCATCAGTTGACAAGAGCACACAAGCCCGAAAGGCTTGTTTTGGTACGCTCCTGCGTTCTCGTCGCTTGTATTACATCCAGTAG
>OIZL01000614.1_pt1 | contig 24836 bp, 24 predicted proteins | sample 1588541 | NCBI WGS metagenome assembly OIZL01 (sample SAMN03283285) | human gut metagenome | biome: human-associated habitat; material: feces | host: Homo sapiens | place: Peru | collected 2012 | reverse complement strand
AGTGAACCTTAACACGCCATGAGCAAGAATTCCTTGTATTTTTAGTTGTATGTATGATTATATATTATCTATTTGTTAGGATGTTTGTTAAAGATATCATATTGATAAAACTAGGCTTCAAGACTAATTTCGCAAGAAAATCTAAATTATAAGAGGCTGTAACGGGTAAATAACTCATTATAGTTTCATAAACAGTAAAAGGCGGACCGAATGCAGTGAACCTCTAGCGGAGGATTCTCTACACATACGCCTTGGATTGAAATGAATCCAAGATGTAAAGATATTAATGTAGAAGATGCATTAAAAGACAAAGATTCTATTTACTACTTCTATAAGAAACTTATTGAATTAAGAAAAACTTATAAGGTCATTAGCGAGGGTACTTATACACCTTTATTTGAAGAGAGTGAGTGTCTCTATGCATTCAAGAGAAATTATGAAAATGAAGAACTTATTGTCTTAAATAATTTCTATGCTGAAGAAACTTCAGTGTCTATTGACAATATTGAAGATTATGAAGTAATGATTTCTAACTATCAGGATCATGACTTAAAGAAAGAATTACATATCAGACCTTATGAAACAGTGGCTTTATATAAAAAGAAATAATTGATATAATACTCTTATAAAGAGAGGTATTACTATGCATTTATTTTTGACAAGCTCAAACTTAACATTAAATGGTCAATATATAAACGAAGAGAATGGTTTCCGTTCTCTTCTTTTTGATGTTCTTCCTCGTCACATTCGTTGTCTTTATATTGCATCTGATCCAATTGATACGATTCATAATGATGAATGGGGAAACTACCAAAAGAAAGCCTTGATGAATAGTCATTTCTTAGTGGATACATTTACTATCCTGGATGATCGAAACAAAGAGAAGACAGAAGAACTCGTGAAAGAATCAGATCTTATCATACTTGGAGGAGGGCATGTGCCTACTCAAAACAAGTTCTTCAGAGAAATCCACTTAAAGAAGTATTTAAAGGAGTATGAAGGTGTGATAGTAGGTGTCAGTGCCGGTTCTATGAACTGTGCAAAGACTGTATACGCCATGCCTGAACTTCCAGGAGAATATTTGGATAAGAAGTATCAAAGATATCTTCCGGGGTTAGAACTCACCCAAACAATGATCATTCCTCACTATAATGAAATACATGATGATTGTTTAGATGGTGTTCATATATTCAAGGATATTGCCTATCCTGATAGTGCTAAAAGGACATTTATTGTATTGGTAGATGGAAGCTTTATCCATATTCATGAAGGAAAAGAAATGATTCATGGACTATCTTATAAAATAGAAAAAGGAAAACAAACACTTATACAAGAAAAAGATTGTATGTTCACATTGGATTCATAAAGAGGGGTTATATTATAAATGTATTAAGAAACTCCCTTAAAAAATATCTTAATACACAAGAGCAAAAGAAAATTGTTTTTAACTCTCCCCTTAAAACATAATTGTAAACAAGAAGGACGTTTCAATGCGAAGCGTCTTTTTTGTATAGCACCATATAAAAAACAAGCTGGATAACTAGCTTGTTAGTCTATTAAACCTGTATCTCTTAAGAGCAAAATAAAACGCCGTGTTTACCGCAATTCATCCCACCTCCTATAATGTAGGGAATTCTTGCTCACGGCGTGTTAAAAGGATCTGATTAAAAACGTTTTTTATAGCATACCTGTGGTTTAAGGGTATCCAAATTTTTATTTGTAACGTGAATATAAATATTGTATGATATTTATATCATGAAGAGAGGAAGTTATATTATGGACTACGATCAATATCTTGAAGAATGCAAAAAAATCAAAGAAAGAAACTATCTTCTTTTAGATCTTTTTAAAGACGATCTTATTCAATCAGGTTTAAAAGATAAAACTATTAGCCGTCATCTTTCCAATGTAGAATTCTATATTAATGAATTTTTACTATATAGGGATGCTTATCCTATGGAAGAAGGGCTTAATATGCTTGATGATTATTTAGGAGACTTTTATATCCGTAAATGTTTATGGTCTACGCCTGGTAATATTAAGTCAACTGCAGCAAGTATAAAAAAATTTTATAAATCTATGTTAGCTCATGGAGAGATAGATAAAGCGGGTTATCATTACTTATGTTCTTTGATCAAAGATTCTATGGAGGTATGGCAGACGGACTGTGCTATTTATAATGATCCAGAAAGTCCTAATCCATTTTTTCCGTTTTAAAGGGGCTGTAACGAATAGATAGTATTTACTACTACCTTGAGCGTTACAGCTCTTTTTCATTTTTCAGACGCACCTAAAAAGAACCTTCCTATTTCTTTAAAAAATATCATCTGAAAAATAATCTAAACATCTTCTTGATCTCTTCGTTTTTGTTTCATCTTTCGTTTGTGGTATTCCCTGATATTATGCCCCATTGCAACAAGGTACATCTCCATCTGAACATTGTCATGCCCTCTTCTGTAGAGTCTGTCATGACCTATATTCTCCTTAAGATCACCGAATGTTTCTTTTGTTTTATTATCTTTCTTGTACATGAGTTTTTTACCTCCTTCACTTATAATATTTTTCTTGCTTCCTTATGAAATTTATCAAGTTCCTTGTAGTAGTTTATGCATCTTCTGATTTTGGATTTAGTGCATCTGGATTTGAATAGACAACCATCACAGTGACAATTTATTGGACAATGAAATGACGAGGAGGAAACAAAAAGAGTAACTCTCCTTAATTGTTCAATCGTGGATTTACCATTATACTTTGAGTAGAAACAAAAATTCATAGTATTGTGGGATTACCGCAAACAAATAAGGAGGGTTACCTATAATTATAATAATAAAAATTGGGATGGATGTCCATACTACAAACTACACTTTATACATTTTTTAAAGTGGAATTTAACCTTTCACTTTAGATTTCAAAAGAAATATGAAAATCTAGTAGCGCATATGTTTGATTAATCATAACGCGTATCATTACAAATAAAATATACCACAAAATGCGGACTTCAGTCCGCATTTTGCTTTTTATGAAACTGTAATGAGTTGTTTACCTGTTACAGCCCTTAATCTATAAGTCCTGTATCTCTTAATAAGAGTTCTAGATCTGTACCTTTTACATTTTTCAATACAGTCTTTAAAAGCATCTTTTCTTTGAAGTTTAATGGTAATTCATTAATCTTCTTTTTATCTACTGCATAATAAGCTGCTCTTAATAATTCTCTGATATCATATTGAGAACCCCATACTTCAGGTACACCACGATCGACATTAAGTAATGTATAGACACTTTCCATACCTGTACGCATAGAATACTCAGTCGTAAAGATAGTATCTCTTGGTGTTTCTGCGAACTGTCCAATAAATGCGAAGTTCACTGCACCTTCTGGTACAACTTTAGGACGGTCTACATTCTTTCTAGGCTGGAAGAAGGCATTGATATAAGGCATAAAGCATGTTGTTGTATTACATGCATTTTCTGAATAGTCTTTGATCTTGCTTTCGTCCATACCAATATGATAGAGCCATTCCTGACAGATTTCTTCACCTGTACAATCTCTCATAGCTTTCTTAATATAGTTACCTTCTGTATCAGTATGAAGAGCATAGAGCCATACAAGTACTGTATCTTTATTCTGAGATCTAAACTGTGGCTGACGGTTAATAGTCCATGATAAGAACCAATTGTTTACACTGTCCTTAACAGTCACAATACCACCAGTAGTCACTTTGCCAGTACGAGGATCACGTTTACAAATATTCATAATATGCTGAATGATATCTTCATTAGATGTTTCTACAGTGGCACTCATCCAGTTAGTCGCTTCTGTATTACTGCAGAACACATCAGGATGTCCATATTCGTCATGTTTAGCTTGTTTCGCAATATTTTTCCATAAATCCCATGATTCACCTTGACCATTCACGATACCAGATAAATCAGGTGCATGAGTCTGATCACCGTAACTTGATGTATCAGTACAACATCCATTAGTAATAAAGACTAAATCATCTGCAGTTAAAGGAATAGACTGTTCTTCATTATCTTTTATATAAATACTATCATTAGTAATTACATAGTAATCTGAAGAAATTTCTATTTTACTAATATTATATGTTTTTATTATATTATCATTATATTTTAAGTTTAATTTATTATCTTCAATTACAAATTCTGCATTAGTTGCACTTACTTTATTAATGTCAAATTCTTCATTTAATGAATATATTGTGTCATCTTTTATTATGTAGTCAGATAAAGATGTTTTTATTATTTTATATGTTTTTACTACTTTATTGTTATATTTAATTTCAAGTGTGTTTTCATTTATATTAAGTTCTCCTATGTTAACGCTTATTTTACTTAAATCAAGTGTGTTGTTGCCTATATAAATATAATCACTATTAATTGTATATTCTGCTGAACTTATTGCTACAGGAATAACTGTAAATGTTTTTAATACATTACCATCATATTTAATAGTTAAAATGCTATCATTAAATTCTTTTGTTAGTTTTTCATCGGTATATTCTTCTAATCCTAGTTTTACTATTACGTTATCTATGTTAAATGTTTTATCTCCATAGTATAATTTGGAGTTTTCGTTATCTATTATATAGTCAGCACTAGTTAAATTTAAGATATTAACTTTATAAGCATCTATTAAATTACCATCATATTTGATAGCTAAGTTAGTATAAAGATACATTCTTAATACTAAAACATCTTTTAAGCCTACTTTACCATCAAGATTTACATCACCAAGTGAGTTTTCTAAGGTATTTGTTCCTGACGCGATAACCTCACGTAACATTTTAACATCAGCTTCATCTATGACACCATCTTTGTTTACATCAGCACGTTTTTTTTGTTCTTCGGTAAATTCTATGGTTTGACCATAGTTATACTCTATAGTTAATTTTTCATCGGTAAAGTCTTCTTCACCTAATTTAAATTTAATATTGTTTTTATCGAATGTAAAATCAAGTACATCTATAGTATCATCTTTAATGGTATATTTATCTGAATACATTGTTAATTTACTAACATTATAAGTATTTACTATAGAACCATCATATTTAATAGTTAAAATATTACCATTATATTCTTTTGTTAATTTTTCATTGGTATATTCTTCTTCACCTGATTTAAATGTTATATTATTTATATCAAATTCTTTATTTAAGTAATAGATGGCTTTATTGTCATTATCTATCATGTAATCATTACTTGTAAGTTCAATTACTGTTAGCGGAACTTTAACCTCTACTAAATCTTCTTCACTTAAATCGTGAGTGTAAGTTAATGTTAATGTATATTCTCCACTTTCGTTTACTGTTATTTGATTTTCATTTGAGGTTAAACAGTTTTCGTTACAAGTAATATCTTTTAATGTTAATGTTTTTTCAGGTGGTAACGATACATCTGGATATGGTAAACTTGCTTTTTCTAATGTTTTACCTTTAAAAAGAATGATGTTGTTTGCCTCGAATGCATTTCCATTAATGTTTAATGAGATAAGTTGTGTATTTTTGGTTAAGTCTAAAGTTGTTAATTTATTATTAATTAATTGTAATTGTGACAAATTTAAATTGTTTTCTAAATTTATTTGTGTTAATGCGTTATTATTTAAAGATAGAGATGTCAATTTGTTTATATTTGTTAAATCAATATCTGTTAAAGAATTGTTATCCATACTTATTATTTTAAGATTAGAATTGTTTTCTAGATTAATGTTTGTTATTTTATTTGCTTCTGCTGATAAATTTTGTAGTTCCTCATTGTTTGTTAAATCCAAAGTTGTTAATTGGTTGTTATCTACCATTAAATCAGTTAATTTCGTATTGTTACTTAAGTCTATATATGTTAGATTGTTTTTTTCTAATCTTAAGTTTGTTATTAAAGTATTGTTACTTAAATCTAGATTTGAAAGTTTATTGTGAAATAAAAATAGTTCATTTAATTTGGTATTGTTACTTAAATCTACACTGGCAAATTTATTTGTAGCTAAGCTTAATTTTGTCAAATCTAAATTTTGCGATAAATCAATACTTTCTAATTGATTATAATCTAGTTCCAAGCTAGTTAGTTTTTGATTGTTTGTAACATCTAATTCTGTTAGAGCATTCCATCCTACACTTAAATCAGTTAGTAATGTGTTCTTACTTATGTCTAGGGCTTCTAACTGATTTCCACCTAGGTATAGAGTCTTTAACTTAGTATTTTTTGATAAATCTACTTCTGTTAAAAAGTTATTTGGTATTTCTAAATATTCTAAGTTTTCTAGTTTGTCTATCCCTGTTAGGTCTGAAACTTTAAATGCTTCTTCTGAGAGTTCATCTCCTCTACAAGTAACTTCTTTAATGCTACTTAATTCTTCTAAACTTAAACTATATGTATATGGATTAGTAGTATTATTTTCTTTGTTGTAAGCATCAATAATACAATTATAAAGAGTGTTATCATTAAAATAAATGTTGTTTTCTTCTTTATATAATGTTGATGCAATATACTTGTTTAGTTTAGTAGGCTTATAAAAAGCGCATACTATAAAAGTTGGCACTATAATACCTATTACTAAAATACTAAATATTATTTTAGTTTTATTGTTTAGTTTTAATTTAATTTTTTTCATAATAAACACACCTTCCTACTATATGTAAAGTATACCATTAATATCTAATTTTGTCACTATTTGTTTAAATATTTTTTTCCTATTTTTTTACTTATAGTTATAATTTTAGTTTTTCCTATAATATGGCAAAATATACTAGTATACAAAAAAAGAAAAGTTTTTTTTACTTTTCTTTTATAACACTATAATCAGATAAGAATTTAATTAATTCATCACTAGTAACATATCCTGGTATTGTTCCTAATTTCTCGCCATCTTTATATAGGAAATTTAAAGGTGTTCCCCACTGCTCAGTTGTGAAATAGTCATCGCTTTCGTATAGTTTTTTAAGTGATTTTTCATCTACTTCATATAAATCTAAATAATATATATCAAAGTCGTGGAATAATTGGGCTTTGCTTATTTCTTCTTTAAACTTAGTACAATATCCGCATGTTTTACTACCTATAAACATAAAGTGAAAGCCTTTTTCTTTTATTAGTTTTAAGTATTCATCCACTGTTATATTTATTAGTTTAACTTCGTGTTTAGTTTCTTCATTATTTTCATATATAGTGAAGTTATCATTTGTATAACCTAATTCTTCTTTTTGGTCTTTTGTTAATTTGCTTGGGTCTATATGATAAATAACTGTATCATTATTTTTTCCATAACTATTTAATTCTGATTTTATAGATGTAGTTAAATCACCAGTATATACATAGTTTTTATTTTCTTCATCTTTTAATTTTGTGTACTCTTCATATGTAATTTCTTGTATATAACTTTTGTTTAAGACATTTGATAATATAAATACTCCTACTAGTACTATAACCCCTACTGCGACAAATATTATTGTTTGTTTTTTTTCTTTCATGTTTTACCTCCTCGTATAATTTAATTCTATCATTTATAATTAATTAAGTAAATATTTTTTACTGTTTTTTGTTCTTTTGGTATTTTTTAAGGAGTGTAATTAAACGTAATACTATTTGTCTATTTTATTATTAATAAAAGGATATAATTTTGTTTGTTATATCCTTTTTTATCTATTTTTCTTCTTTTTTGAAGCTACCACATACAGTTTCTCTACATGTGCATGGACTATCGCATCCGCATTGTTTTTGGACTTCTATTTCGCGTAATTTGCAAACATTTTCATCACAATTACAATGAACACATGAATGAACATCACATTTTATTGTTTGATTTTCTTTTTTCATATATTATCACCCATTATTAAGGTGGATAGTTTATTATTTTTTATACATTAATTTAATAGCTTTAGATAATGCTACTATAAAAGGTAAAGGTGGAGTTCCACTTCTATAGATGGTTGTACTTTTTCCTCCATGAAATAATGGTTCTAGAACAATATTTTTGTTTTTTAAAAGAACTCCAATTCCTTTTATAGGATTGGTACTTACTTTGTCAAATGTAATAAAGTCTCCTATATTATAATCAAAATTAATATCAAAATCATCACTTATATCTATTAATAACTTAGTATTATAGTTTTTTGTAATATTGTTTACTTCTTTAGCATTATTTTTTTTAGTACATACTAATACTACATTGTCATTTATTTTTTCTTCTAATTCTTTTAGGTTTTCTATAGTAGTTACTTTTATATTATGTTTTTCTAGAAATTCTAGTGGTTTTGTTATAGAAGCATCCATATTTTTAAATAATATGATTTCTTTATTTTTGTTTCTATATTTATCTAAGTAACCAAATATAACTAAACTATTAGCTTCATTTCTACTTGATGTATATATTACTTCTTTATTTGTTTTTAGAAGATTATTTATTTGCTCAGTAGCAGATTTTTCTAGTTTTCTAGAGTTTAGTCCTAAACTATGTAAAGAGTTTGAATTACCTATAAATTTTAAACATGTTTCTTTAAAGGAATTTATTACTTCATTATTTGTCATATTTATCACCATTTATTATTTGTTTTATAGCGTTTATTAAGTTTTCTATTTCTTCTTTTTTTGTTTTATGAGATATGCTTATTCTTAAACTTGTTTTGGCGTTTTCCATGTTACCTGTTATAGAATATACTGCTTTTGAATAATCATTTGAAGTACTGCATGCGCTTTTTGTTGATATAAAGATGTTGTAGTTTTCTAAAGCATGTAAAAATGTTTCTGGTTTGTAGTTTTTTATGCTTATATTTAAAATATGAGGAATTGAGTATTTATTGCTATTTATACTAATACCTGGTATTTTTAGAAGTTCTTCTTTTAAGGTGTTATTTAATTTTTTTACATATTCATAGTTTTTATCTATATCTTTTAAAGATAGTTCTAAGGCTTCTTTTAAGGAGTTTATTAATGGAGTATTATATTCTTCCCCATATACTAGAGGGATTAAATCAATATCATGTCTTTTTAAGATTACGCCAATTCCTTTTAAGCCATAAAACTTATGTGCTGTAAAACTTACTAAGTCAACGTTTTCTAAATTAACTTTTACTTTTCCTATTGCCTGAGTCATATCACTATGAAATAAAATATTATGTTTTTTTAGCAATTTTCCTATTTCATCAATGGGTTGTAATATACCTACTTCACTATTTACTGCATTTATAGATACAAGTATAGTTTTATCTGTTATTTTGTTTTCTAAATCATTTAAGTCTACTACTCCATCTTTTAATTTTACATAATCGATAATAAAACCATTTTTTTCTAAGTATTTCATTTGTTCTTCAATAGAAGAATGCTCTAAAGTGGTAGTAATAATATGATATGAGTCTTTACCAAGATACTTTAATGCTATACCTTTAATTATTCTATTGTTTGCTTCAGTTGAACCACTTGTATATATTACATCTTTAGAAGTATTAAGTAATCTTCTAATTTCCTCTTTAAGGTTTTCTATTGAATAATTTTTATCTATATTGTTTATAAAATTATTTAAAACGTTTTCATCTACTTTTGTAGTAGCACTGTAATCTAAATAAATCATTTTACCTCCAATAAAAACACACCAATTGGTATGTTTTATTTCCTTTTTCTTATATTTGGTTTGTTTCTTTCTAAGAATTCTTCATATGGTATTATATTTGTAAAGTATAAACCTTCATTATGAAAATTTAGTTTACCTTCTTTATTCATAAGAATAACATCATATGTTTCATTAGTTGTAACATCGTAATACTTATCTTTTTTCCTAAATAAAACCACTTCTTTTAAAACATATACATTACACATATAATTTTCTATTTTTAAGTTGCATAAATATCCATGATATAACTTATCCATATAGCCCTCCGATTACTTAGTATTATACAATAAACTTTTTCTTTTTTCAATATAAATTGTTATTAGGAATAGTCCAAAACCAATTAAACTAAGTATTTTGCCTTCTTTTAAATATGGTGAGGAATAAGTTATTTCTACTTTATGAGTTCCTTCTTTTATAGGTGCTCCTAAAAAGGCAGTGTTTACTTTTTCTTTTGGGGTTACTTTGTCATCTATTTTGATAGTAAAGCCTTCATCGTAAGGTATACTTGTAACTAAATATCCATCTTTTGGCACTGTTATATTTCCTTTAATGTTATCTACTGTAATGGATTTTATATTTAAAGGTGTTATATCGTTATTTGTAAGTTCTTCATTATCCATTGTGTATGCTTCTACATCATCTATATTATAGGTACCTTTTGTTAATTCTATAGTAAGATATTTAATATTTTTTTCACTTATTGTATAGTGAAAAGTATTATTTTTATTTGGGTAAAACCATCTAGTACACGTTAATGAATTAGTTACACCATTTATTGTTAAATTTATATTATTTGGTTTACATTTATTTTCTTTTAAACCAGTTAGTTTTATAAATAGTATTTTATTTATTAATGGAGTATCAAGTTCTACAGTAAGTTTACCTTGGTCTTTTACCTCTAAAATATTTTGTTTTATATCAACACCATAATTAGATATGATTTTATACTTTGGGTTAATTTTATGGATGTTTATTTTATTAGAATTATTACTATTATTATTTGTTACAACATTTTTTAATAATAGATAGTTTTTATAGGGATATGAGTAATTATCAAATTCTTTATTAGATATAGTTTTATCATTTGTATATATAAGTGGATATGTATATTTATTAATATAAATATTATCACTTATTTTTTCATATGGGTATGGTAAGTTTTCTTTTGAATAAATGTATTTTACGCCCATAAAAGTATTATATAGAATATCACTATTTGAAGATATTAAGAAGTAATTGTAATCAGTTCTGTTAGTTTTAAATATTTCTCTGTTAAATTTTAAATAATCTTTATTATAATTAGAGGAATATAAGGATGTTGTATAGTATTTGTTATTATATATTTTATTTATAGTTTTTAAGTTATAATGTAAGTTTATAAATCTATAATAGTTGGTGTCACCATTTATTACTTCATTTATTTTATTATCTATTTCTTTATCAAATATTTCATTATACATATTAATACTTACTTTTTCTTCTTTATAAAATGAGATAAATAAGAATGTTAATCCTATTAGTATCAAGGTAATTGATACTATTTTTGATTTATGATATTTATCATAAGTAATAAATGATAGTAGTATAAATGGTAAGGAAATGTAACATAGTTTTGGTTTTATTATAAATAAAATAATGGATATAGTTAGTATTAGTATAGTAAATTTTTTTATTTCTATTTTGTTTTTAAATAGGTCATTTAGAAAAATAGCTATTAAGTAACTAAATAAAGGAATAAATGGAATAAAGCATTTTTCTTGAGTATATAAAGTTCCATTTAATATGTATGCTGAAAGTGGTATAAATAAAATTAATGATAAAACTATTCCTAAGATAGTGTTTTCTTTTTTCTTGGTGTAAAGTAGATATATTAGGGAAATAAATGATATAAAGCCTAGACCTAGGGAACCATAATCACAGAATAATTTATGCATGTTAAAGTTTGGTATAAATAGTTTGTAGTTAAATCCTGAAACAGATTTTTCTCTTCCTTCAAGTAATGTATATAATGTTGGTAGTAGTAAAATCATTGACATTAATACAGGTATAATCAAGATTATAATAAATTTTAAGATTTTTTTTAGATTAAACTTGTTATTACTTAGATATTTATATAAATAATATAAAAATATTACTAATAAAGAAGATACACTGTAATAATAACTAGTCATAATCATTAGAAAAATACTTATTATTAGAAGAGATGTTTTTTCTTTTTCTAAGTATTTTATAACCCCGATTAAACTCATTAGAAGGAATGGCATATAGTTTACAAACATAATATGTCTTTGCATATGGAATATAAGGGGCATTGATATAGTAAATAAAATTGAAGTAAGTAAACAGATTTTATTATTAAAGTTATTTAGTTTTATAAATTTATAAAAAAGTATGGAACTTGATATAATGCTGATAATATTTATAATAATCATGTAAGTTTTCATTTCTAGGAATGGAAATAAGTATGATAAAAGAACAATTGGATTTAATAAGCCATAGTAAGATATATTAAATATATTTTGCCCTGCTCCATAGTTTATAGCAAAGTTTGGTAATAGTTTTTTTGTATGATAAAACATTTGTCTAAAATAATCTGGAAAAATAGTATGTTGATTTAACCAATCTGTATTGGAGCCAAATAGATTGTGTGGTCCTGTTGTTACTAAAATTATTAATAAAATTAAACCAGTTAGAATAAAATAATCTTTATACTTTTTCATAAAATATTTCACCATAGTAATAATATCAATGTAAGAATATAAAGTCAAGTGGTCTTTATTAGTTAAACTAATTATTTGATTTTGTTTTTTTTACATATATTATTTACAAGGAAAGTGATGTTATGGAGATAATAAACGATAGAACTGTTGTGGTCTTTTCTAGTTTGGAATTAAAAGAGGTTTTAGAGGGTGAAAATAATTATAATTATATATATTTTGGTAGTAATATTACTTTAGATAGTGGTATAACAATAGATGGAAATAAGGAAAGTATTGTTATAGATGGTACTTATAATGATAACAGATATATTCTTAATGGAATGAATAGTTCTTTGGAAAGTGATTGTATTAAAGTAAGTATTGGTAATAAAAAGATTGAAGTTAGAAATATGGATATTAATTATACTAATCCTTTTGGGGTTATTTATGTTCCACTTGATAGTAATTATTCTGGTATATTAACTTTTTATAATAATATTTCATTTATTGGTACTGAGTTATCATATAATCCTTATGGCACGACTAAAATAGTTGATTGTAATATTTCGATTGAAACAGTAAATGAAGTTTCTAGTGAGGAAGTATGTGAGTCAAACTCTGTTATAATTGGTGGAAATACTAATATATCTAGTTCATCTTTGAATAGTACTTTGTTTTATTTTAGACATACTTCTAATCCTTCAGTGATATTTTTGTGTAAAAGTAATGTTATTATATCAACAGATACTAAAGAGTTTATGACCGGAACTAATAGATTAAATTTTACTATTTTGCATGATACGAAAGTTAATTTAGTAACGGGAAATGGCTTTTCAAATAATACAGTAACAGGTGCAAATAATGTTTCAATTGGAGAAAGGGCTTCATTTACATTTATTGAGAAAAGTCATCAAAGAATTCCGATGTGGAATGTTTTTGGGAATTTTATAATGAAGGAAAATTCAAAGTTAGAGTTAATTAATTCTTATAGTAATACTCCTTCAGATAACTATAATATTCATTTTAAGGGTACAAATCAAAAGTTAATTTTAGATAATGCAGAGGTAGCTATTTATACGAAGAATGCAAATGTTATTTATACTAATAATCCTATTTCTTTTAGTATAAGAGGTAGGAGAATTAATATGTGGGAGAACTCTGTAGAACTTACTAATGCTGGGGGAATATATGATTTACCTGATTATTCTTGGTATAAGAGTGATTCGTTAGTGGAAATTTATGGTACTGTTACAAGTAGTGATACTACTGTTACAAGTCATAATCTTACTTCAGAGGAATTAACTAAATTAGATGATTTAAGTAATTTTTCTTTTCAGGGTAAAAAGGAGTTTTCTATTGGAGGAAGTGTTATTAATGTTCATCAAATTAATAGTAATAAGAATACAATAAGTGGTCATACTGTAAAGGATGCGGAGGTTTTAATAAAGTATGGTGATGTAACAGAGGTAGTTAATACTGATAGTGATGGATTATTTAAGTATGATTTGATAAGTTCAATAAGTGATAATACTGAAATTGAAATTATTTCGAGTGTACCTGGTAGTTTTATCTATGAAACAAGGATAGTAACAACTCCTTATGAGGGAGAGCTTTCTTTAATTAGTTCTACTCCTGTGGTTACATTTGATTTAACTCCTATTTCTTCTAATCCTATTATTTTACCTAAGAGTGTTCCTTTAGTAATTAAAGTTGTTGATAGTAGATTAAATAGTTCTAACTGGAAGTTATATGCTTATATAGATAAGCCTCTTACTTCAGAACTTGGTTATGTTTTGGAAGGGGCTTTAGTATTTAAAAAGTTTGATGATGATATTGTTGTTTTAGATAGTATACCTTCGCTTGTTTTTGAGGGAACAGAAAATACAAATGTTGATGAAGCTTCTCTTGTTACAATTAATTGGTCTACTCAAAAGGGCGTGCTTCTTGACCTTTCTTCTAATTTTTTAGAAATTGGTGAGGAATATTTTGCAGATGTTCATTTTATAATAGAGGAATAATAAAAAAGTCAAAGACTTTTAGAAGTTGTTTTTGACTTTTATTGTTTTTCAATGTATCCACTTGTTTTTTCTGTGTACATATCGTCTGTTACTTTTTTATATTTATTACCATCATAATCATCGGTAAATCCATCATATGCTTTATATATTTCATTAGTTTCTGTATTGTATACTCTTTCATAACCTAGTATTTGGTCACTTTGTTTTTGACTAATTATATCATAGGTTTTATTTCTGTTTTCCCAAGCACTCATATAGGAATTAAAAGCTTGTTGCATGGAAGCATTTAACTCTAGTGCTTTTTTTGTTTCTTTGTTCCCATCATCGATTGTTTTTTTAACGTATTCATCAGTAAATTCGATGGAATTAATTGATTTTAGTAGTATATCTTTGTATTCAATAAATTCTGTTTCATTTGATGTAATTGCCATTATGTCATAAACCATATAATATGAAGTATCAATATTGTTTTGGTATACGTTACCGAAGTTTACTATTGACGCTAGGAATAGTCCTTCTCCTTTTTTATCATTTTCTCCAGTAAATGTTGCTCTTAGTACTTTACTATCTAACGCAACGGCTTTCATTGAAGCACTACTTTCTTGTTCTTCTTGTTTTGTGAAGTTGTTATATGTGGGGAATTTGAAATTAGATAAAGTTGGTTCAATGTTATTAATGTACTTCCCTATTTCATTAAATTTTTTGTAGAAGCTCTCGGTAGTTGGTTTTTCTAATACTACGGCTTCTGCAAATAAGCGATAATTATCTCCTGCTAATTTGTAGTATTGTTGCCACTGTTTTTTTACATTAGTACTTTTTAATAATGGTTGAATTTTTAACATTAGGAATACTCCATTGTTTGAGTTATTAGGGTCATATACTTTGATTGCATAGTACATGCCTGTTCCTCCTGTTTCAACTTTCCATCCTTTTGGTTTTTCCATTTTAAATGCTTCATTTGAATAGCTTTCTAGAACAATTTTACTTGTTTTATTTGCAACAATTTTAACATCTTCTTCTTTATCTAGTATTGATATTAGAAAAATTGCTATAACTGCTAGGAATGCAAATATAATAATAGTTTTTTTGTTTATTTTCATTTCTTTCTCCTTACTTTTTTATAAGATAATTATATAATAAAGTTATGTTTTAGTAAATAGTGTTTGTGTCATAATCTTCTTTTTTCATCATGTAATAAGTTTATTATATAATATTTTTTTATAATAATAGGATTATATACTTATAATATATGGTTTTGAAACATTAAAAAAGATTAGTTTGTTCGTTTAAACTAATCATAATTGTAAAATTATTTACTAAAACTATTTTCATAAATATCCATGAATGATGATACAAATCTTGCCTGTTTTTTTGCTTCTTCTGTTCCTGTTGTAACTTGCCAACCATAGATTTTATAGTCTTTATAGGTAAAATTATTTAATGGTAGTAAGTTAAACTCTTTTTGAATTAGTTTTATTCCTTTGGAGTAATCTTTTTTTAATCTTTTAAGTGCTTTATTAGGATTTTTAAAGACAGCATAGCCATATTTATTTGCTCCTATGTCAAAATCAATGTTCTTTTTTCCAAAGGAATTAATGTCAGTATTTCCTTTTATATTATTTTCTTCTGGTATATATATTTGTGAATATTTTAAATTGTTATCTATCAAATATCCATTTCTTACAAGTAATATTTTTCCTAGTATAGTAAGTAAAATAATAAGTAATATTGAAATTAGAATTTTATATTTTTTATTTTTATTACTATTGGATTTTAGTATGTTTAAAATATTTTTTTCAGATTGTTTTGTGGTGTCTTTTTCTTTCAAGTGTTCTCCTGCGAAAAGCTCATTTAATGATATTTCTAAAATATTACAAAGTTCTTGCATAATTGAAACATCGGGAAGATTTATTCCTCTCTCCCACTTACTAACAGCATTTTTGCTAACTCCTAATTTTTCTGCAAGTTGTTCTTGAGTGATTTCTTTTGATTTTCTTGAGTTTGAAATAAATTTACCAATTTTCATTTGATTCATAAATTCTCTCCTTTCAAAAAAATCATACTATTTAATATGATAATTTTAAACATACCTATGGTTTACTAAGTTATTATTTATTTTTTTTATTATTTTTAGTCATATATATAACAGTTAAAATTATACCAATAAGGTTGCAACTAATTGATAAACCAAGAAGAAAACCACTTGTAAAGTCGCCAAAGTTACTTGTTTCATTTCCAGTAAAATATATATACGATAAGTACAATAAGTTTCCTAATATAATTAATGATGTTCCTGTTTTTAAATTTTTCATAAATAACCTCTCTTTAAATTTACTTATATATGCGTATTATATCATATATATCATAATTTGAATACTTGTTTTGTTTAGAATATTTTTTATGGTGCTGTTTTTCGAAACTTAAGAAATAGTAGTTTTATTTTCTTAAATGTGGATAATAAAATAAAAAAATCTTTATGTTACAAAGGGTTGAATTATTTTGTGGAGCATCAACTTTTTTATATTCGAGAAATTATAATTTCAAGTTTTTTAATTAATTGATAAATAAGTTATGGCGTATATCTGGAAAACAATGGTATTTACTCATGTTTTTTCTTTTCTTGCAACATTTCTTACGGCATTTCTTATGACATTTCTTATGACAATATTTTATCTATTAACGACTATATAAATAAAAAATATAATAATTTTAATATTTTTCTTATGGCATTTTCTTGCGACATGGTATAATTAAATTACAAGAATCAGGAGGTAAAAATGATAGATATAATTGAAGACGTAAGAAATGAATTTAAAGTTAAATTAACAGATAAGTTTGAAGAAGAAGTTATTTCATTCTTAAATACTAATGGTGGCAATATTTATATTGGGGTTAATGATAAAGGCGATATTGTTGGTATAAATAGTAATATTGATTTACTACAACGAACTATTAAAGATAGAATAAAAGATAATATTATGCCATCTACATTAGGGCTTTATGATGTAGTTGTATTAGAAGAAAATAATAAGAAATATATTAAAATAATTGTTGCTCGTGGTAGTGATGATCCATATTATATCAAAGGTATGGGATTGACTCCTGATAGTTGCTTTATTAGGGTTGGTAGTTCAATACAAAGTATGCCATATGATATGATTAATAATAGGGTTAACAAAAGAACAAGAACTTCTTTAAGAAATATAGTATCTCCTAAGCAAGATTTAACTTTTAGTCAATTAAAAATATATTATGAAGAAAAAGGATTTAATATAAACAATAATTTTTTAAAACAATTAGATTTATATACTGAGGATGGTAAATATAATTATAACGCTTATTTACTTGCTGATAATAATACTATATCTATTAGATTTGGTAAATATGAAGGAACTAATGCAGTTGATTTAATTGAAAATGAAGACTTTGGTAATTGTTGTATAGTTAAAGCAACAAAGAATATCTTAAATAAAATTGAAATTGAAAATAGAATATTCACTAAAATAGAATATCCTGAAAGAAAAGAAATTAGAATGTATGATTTTGCAGCAATAAGAGAAGCAGTAGTTAATGCTATTGTACATAATGATTGGTCTAATGAATATGCTCCAAAGTTTGAAATGTTTAGTGATAGATTAGTTATATCGTCAAATGGGGGTATTCAACCATCTACTACAAAAGAAGAATTTTTGGAAGGTTATTCATTGCCTAAAAATAAAGAACTAATGAAAGTGTTTAATGATTTAGATTTAGTTGAACAGATGGGTACAGGTATAATAAGAATACTTCAAAGTTATGATAAAAAGTCATTTGAATTTTTTCCTAATTTTATTAGAGTTACATTTCCATTTAATAAAGATAAGTTTAGAGAAGATACAAAAGAAAATAAAGAATTAACCGAAACACAAAAATCTATTATTAATTTAATGCTTGATTCACCAACTATTACTCAAGAGGCATTGTCAAAACTACTAGGTGTTAATATTAGAACTATTCAAAGAAATATAAAAACTCTTATAGAAATGGGATTAATTGAAAGAACTGGTGCTACTAAAAAAGGTGAATGGATTATTACCAAGAATACTGATAAAGGAGTAAAATAATGAAAAATTTAATAAAATTATCTAGAGAATTAGTAGAAAACCTGCTTAATGGAAATAAGCAAAAATTAGGTAAAGAATACTTTTTTATGTTTTCTATTTCAAAATTCGTTTTATTAAAAGAAAGAATTTTAAAAAAGGATTCTACAAATAACATTTTATATTTTAATAATGTTGAAAATGCTAAATATATACCAGCAATATTATCATTTGTTGATGAAATAAAGAAAAATGGTAACTATCAAATTAATAATACATCAATAAGGTTAGAAAAAACTGATAGAGATTCTCAAAAATTGGCTGAAGCATTATGGATATTCAATAAAGTTAGAGATTCATTAGCTCATGGGCAATATACAATTGATTTAGAAAATGATAGCATACTAATTAATAATGACCATTCAAATGACAGAAATAATGCTTATAAATTGGTATGTTCTATTTCTATAAAATTATTAAATTCTATTTCATTTTATATTGAAGAAATTAACAAAGAACAAAAATCAAAACTCATTATGAAATATATAGACTCTATTGAGATAGAAAGAGTTAAAGATGAAATAGTTATTAAAAAAATAAATATTAATAAAAAAGAAATTATGAATATTGGTTATATGTTTAGAAATGATTGTTTTGATATGGCAATCAATATTAATGATAGAGATATTATTTTATCTAATGAAAAGACTAAAGATGATATAGATAAATATATCAATTCATTAAGTAAGTTTTATAATATATCACCTATTACAATAGAAAAAGATAAATTAAATCTTGGTGAATTAGATAATAATAACAATATATTACAGATAATTCCTAATAAAAAGAATCATAAATTCGATAAGGATAAATACACTTTATTGCTAATAAATGGCTAAATATTGTATAATTGATATGAGGAGGAAAAATTATGAAAAAAATAGGAATTATTGATAAAGTCAAACTTTCTGGTCCTGGAACAAAAAATATTATTTATAAAAACCCAGAAATAGATGGCTACGTATATGTTAGTTATTTATCAGCAACTGTTTGTGATATAGCAGGTACTATGATGAAAAAAGTTGAGCCTAAATATAATAATAATTACCCTTATTTTCTAGGTGATATTATTGAATATGATGAAGAAACAAATACAATAAACAGTCTTGATTCATTTAGAAAACTAACAAAAAGCGAAATAAATCAAATTTATTATATTTATCATCATTATATGAAAATATCAAATGATCAAACAAATATCGACTCAATTATTCAATCGTTATCAAGTTGCACAAACACAGATGAAATGAAAAAACTGTTGCAAAAGTTTAGTTTAAAAAAAGATTCATTTGATGAAAGAGTTAATGCAGAAATAATTCTAGAAAATATAAGATGTCAAATTTTTGCGAGAAATAAACAAATTAGCAATGCAAATGGACTTAAAAGATAAAAAATTTAAATTTATGAACACAGAAATTGTGTTCTTTTTTTATGTCTTGGTAGTGGAAAGGAGATGACAATTATTAACTACTTTTTTGAAATAGTAGTACCACAAATTCTTGAATATTTTAAGGAAAATAAAGAAGAAATTCCTAATTATCTTATGCTAGAAGTTTTAAAAAAAGATAAACAATATCAAGAACAAATGAAAAAAATTTTAGAATTATCTAAAGAAGAAAATAAAAATAATCAAAAAGGAGAATAAAAAAATGAGTTATGCAATTTTTAGAGGTGAAGGTATTAAAACAATACATGAATTATCACAGAAAGGCAGTCATAACGAAAGAACAAAAGATAAATACAAATCTAATCCAAATATTAGAATTGGAGATAGTAAAAATAATATTGAAATAATAAAATGTAATAATTATGTAAAGAAATTTTATGAAATAACAAAAGAATATCAAAAAGAACATTCCGAAAGAATGAAGAACATGAGAGCCGATAGGAAAAGAAGTTATAGTGAAATGTTGAATAAATCTAAAAGTGTTGTTGCTGATGAACTCTTATTTACGGCTACAAATAACTTTTTTAAAGATAAAGACAAAGATTTTATTTTAAAATGGGCAAATACTTGTATGGATTTTGTCTATAATGATTTAGGTTATACGAAAGAGCAAATATTACACTCTACACTACATTTAGATGAAGAAACCCCACATATTCATTGTGTAGTAGTACCTTTAGTTAAAAAATTAGATAAAAGAACAAATACAGAAAGATATACTATTTCTAAAAAACAATATATAAAAGACAAAATACATTTATCACAATAACAAGATATTTACAATAATAGATTAAGGGAAAAAGGCTATGATTTAGAACGTGGTATTAAGGGTAGCAATGCTAAGCACCAAAAAGTTAAGGAATTTAAGAAAACCACTAGATATTATGAAAATAAAGTTGAAATTATCAATAAAAAATTAGATAATGCTATGAGTGATTTTGAAGAAAGAATGAAAACGACTAAAAATATACCATTTGATAAAAAACACGTACTTATAGAAAAAGAAACTTTCGACAGTATAAATAATGTTATTAAAGAAACTAAGAAAGTTGCAGAATTTCAACTTAAAATGGAACAACTATTTAATGAGGTAGATAATTTTACTAAAAGTCATCAATCATTAGAAAAAGAAAATCAAAATATGCAACAAGAAATTAAATCATTAAAGACTAGAAATCAAAATCTAACCCAAGAAAATAATAATCTTAAATCTTATTTAAAAGCCATTTTAGAGGCTTTAAAGCACTTTTTTAGAAAATTACTACAGATTGGTAATGATAAGACAAAAGAAGCCACAGCAAGCGAAATTAAAGACTATTATAATAATCAAGATTTTGATATGTATGATGTTAAAGATATTTCTAAAGGTACTACAAAAGAAGATGAATTATTTGATTATGCTAAAGTACCTAGTTATCTGAAATCTAGCAAGAAATGTAATAAAGAAAAAAATAAAGATGATTTTGAGTTAAGTTTATAATTATTAAATCTCAAATTTCAGTAATTATCTTACTAGATGAGTAAAAATATAAAAAAGCATGTTATAATAAATGAGAAAGGTAGTGAAACTAATGAAAACAAGATTACAAAGGGAACAGGAGTTATTAAGTAGTGGTTTAGTCGATTCAATAAAAGGACTATTTCAAAATTCAAATGCCAACATTCCTGAAAAGTATTATTTATTAATGGCTGATTATATTGATTCTATTGGACAATTAGATTATAAAGGTGGATTATATCTTGATCCAATTCAAGTAGCTAGAACATTACCAAGCTTGTTAAATGTTATATCTGAAGAAAACTTAGGTGGTATTCATGGGAGAACTGATGGAAATAAAATAACTATGAATTCTATATTAGACTATGAAACAAATAAATTATACTTTTTTCATGAATTGACTCATGCAATGCAAACTAGATATTTAGATAATCATGAAGAATGTTCGTTTTATAATGGGAAAACAGGTATGTTTTTGACAGAGGGAGCAACCCAATATACTGCAGAAATTTTATATCATTTATCAAACGGAACAAATTTACAATATAGAGAACAGCCAAATACAGTAAGAGGCCATTTAGAACATATTCCATACAGTCCTTTATCAGAATATCAATTAAATGGGAACATTTTAATGCTACTATCAGGTTCATTGGGTATTCCACTTAATCAATTATTAGCATTAGGTTTTAGAAAAGATGGAAGACAATTATTGAAAGAAAAGTATGAAGTTTTTCCTGAAAATACAGGAAAATTTGAAGAATTTATGTTTGATTTGGAAAAAATATATTCTATTGATAAACTAATAATTGCTGGATATACTAATCAATTACAAGGAGATATGGTGAATATTCAAATGCAGGATGGACAAAAATTTAAAGGCAATATTGAATCTCAAGGGGAAATAATAAATAAAATTGAGCGAGATTTAGCTGCTAATTTTATTGCAAATAATGATACTGATTATGTGCTTCAAAATTATCAAAAGATATCAATGTATTTAACTACACCACAACTAAAGCAAAATTTTATGAATGCTATACGAGAACTTGCAACATTTCAAAATAATCAATCAATAGAGCAATCATCTTCGGGAATAAGAAGATAAAAACCTAACCATTTTCTAAAATATATTACTATATAAGTGAAAGGTGATAATTGTGGATAAAATTTACGATGAATATTATTATAAAATATATAATTGGGCAATAAAAAAAACAAATCATAAGGAAGATGCAGAAGATTTAACTAATAGTGTTTTTTTAGCAATATTCGAATATTTTAATAAAAATATACAAGTCGAAAAATTGGAAAATTTGATATGGAAAATTGCTTATAATTTATGGTGCACCAAAGCAAAAAACTATATTAAAGAAAAAAATAATACAACATTTGATGAAAGTCATGAATTAGGTTATGAAACTCAAATGCTAGACAAAATTATATATAAAGAAATCGTAAATAATTTAGATAGTATTGGCTTAACAAATAAAGAAAAAACAATTTTTAATATGTACTACATTAATGACCTTTCAATAAAAGAAATCAGTAAAAAAATAAATACTAAAGAAGCTAATATAAAATATTTTTTATATAGCGCAAGAAATAAGATTAAGGAGAAATATGATGAATAACTTAAATTTAGACAAATATTTAAATATTGTTAATGAGGAAAAAATAAAAAAAGGATTAACAACCTATATTCCACTATATCCTATGTTAAGAGTGGAAAACGAAAAATTATATGTTGGTGTAATGTTAACTGAAGAAAAAGATAATGTTTGGAGCAAAGAAGAACATATTAAACCAGAATATTGGGTTTTAATTGATATTGATGAAGATAAAATTGTAGAATTTAATAAAACAGAAGATAAAGATTTTGTGATTGGAGATCTAGTGCCTAAAAACACTGATAATAAACAACAAGAGATTTCAAAATATACTGTCAAAAAAACTTTACAATATAAAAACTATTTAATTAATGACATAAAGAATGAAGAATTGCCTTTACAAAAAAAATTATCAAATATACTTGGCAGCGAAATGGAAATTGATGGAGAAAAAGTTAATATAAATGACTATTTATTATCAAATTTAGAAGAAGATATTAAATCAAAAATTAATGATTTAGTTGATATTCTTATACAATCAAAGTATGGTTCGTTTACTTTCTATTATGATAAGTTGTTTACTAATATTGTAAATAGGTTTAAAAAAGATAATATTATTGATAATGAAAAAATTAAATTATGTATAGAAATAATGAATAATTATTATGATGGTGTTATAGGAATTGATAATTTATTTAATATTTAAAATATTAAATATTGGTGATTAGTTATGTGAAACTTAAAAGATATAAATTCAAAAGAATATTTGTATCTGGTGATGGATTAATTGCATCAAAAAATTTAAATGATATTTTTCCTAATTTTAAATTTGTATTTGATCCATTTCATTATCGTAGAAAACATCTTGGATATATATTTAAAAATAATAAAATACTTATTAATATGGCTGATAGTTATATTAAAAATAATCAAATAGATGAATTTAATGAATTAGTTAAAATTCAAATAAGAGATTATCCTGAACAAGAAAATAAAATTAGAGAACATGCTAAATGTATTATAAAAAATATAGAATATATTCAAAATCAAAATGATGAATTATATAAATGTCCTTGTTCGATGGAAGGACATGTTAATCACGGATTTGCTAGATATATAACTTCTTCTCCATTTGGTTTTTCATTAAATGGATTAAATAATAAGTTAAAATTACTTGTTTATAAGGCAAATAAGGTTGATTTAACCATAGAAGATTATATGAACTTAAAGTATGGCAAAGATTCATATATAGAAATAAATAAAAACATAAATGAACTATTAAATGTTAAAATTGATAAATCTCTTCTTAATAAAAAAGATATAGAAACAAATATTAATATTAAAATGTCATTTTTATCTAGTGGTAATAATTTATTTAAAACAATGAAAGATTTAATATCAATAGATAACAATATTAGATTTATTTAATTTATTTTACAATTAAGAACAAAGGCAAGCTTTGTTAAATATAAAATTTTAAATAATGAAATTTAAAAGTCAAGGGTTATAATAAACTCAACTTCGTTTCGCCCTTGACTATTAAATATTCATTCAAATAAATCATTTATTATTGACTTAATAATTTGATTTATTTATTATTAAATTAACTTAATTATATTGTACTTTTTTAGGGACTAATCCCCAACATATTCTACACTAACATTTAGATTTAAATAGATTTTAAATAATTTTCTAATTCAGATAATTTAATCTTATTAGATAAATTCTCTATAAATATTTCATTAGAATAATTAAAGATAAGAAAAGTAATATTGTTAATAATAATTCTATGTGGTTCAATATAAGTTA
>OIZL01000611.1_pt1 | contig 25009 bp, 21 predicted proteins | sample 1588541 | NCBI WGS metagenome assembly OIZL01 (sample SAMN03283285) | human gut metagenome | biome: human-associated habitat; material: feces | host: Homo sapiens | place: Peru | collected 2012 | reverse complement strand
CGTGCATGCCGTCAGAGCCGGAATCTGCTTAAGGGGCAGCCGCCCCTTAACAACCACAGGGTTTTTCGACAGGCTGCTGTTTTTTATGTCTTTTCTGCCTTGTGCGCAGGAGGGAATGGGTTTATAATTAGCTTTGCTACCCCCATGCTGAACGGCATGAGGGCATAGTTGCGTACAAGTACAAAGAGAATAGTGCGGAGGCTTCTTAATATGTATATAATAGTCGGTTTAGGTAATCCGGGGCGCGAATATGCCGAAACAAGGCATAACATGGGCTATATGGCGCTTGACATACTTGCCGATAGGCATGGCATAGACATAAAGCGTGAAAACTTCAGGTGCGTGTTTGGCGAGGGCCGCATAGCCGGAGAGCGCGTGGTGCTTGCAAAGCCTATAACTTATATGAACAACTCAGGCTGGGCCGTGCGCGACCTTGTAAACTGGTACAAGACGGAAAACGACCAGCTTATCGTGATATATGACGACATAGACCTTGCAGCCGGAGATATACGCATACGCGCCGCAGGCTCCTCCGGCTCTCACAACGGAATGAAGAGCGTTATATACCAGCTTGGCTTTGACGATTTTCCAAGAATACGCGTAGGCGTTGGCGCTCCGGAAGGCGGAATGGATCTTATAGCGCACGTTATGTCTATGCCTAAAGGCGATGATATTGAAAAGATAAGAACCGCGCTGAATGAAGCTGCCAACGCTGCCGAGCTTATAGTTGCAGGCAGCATGGCCGAGGCGCAGATGCGCTTCAACAAAAAGCCCAGGCGCAAGAAGAAGGAAGAAGCCAAGGAGGCTGAGGAAGCAGCGCAGAGGAAGCCGCAGGAAAGCGAAGCCAAAGATGAGTGAACATCAGCTTATAAATATACTCAATAATCACCCCGAGTATTGCCGTCTCAGGGAGGCGCTTGCAAAAGGTGAAGGCAGCGCGGCTGTTTTCGGGCTTGGGGAGGTGCATAGGCCACACATAGCGGCGGGGCTTTTTTGCCATACCGGCAGGACAGTGCTTACAGTCACGGCAAACGAGGCCTCCGCAGCAAGGATGCAGCAGGATATGGCCGCGTTTACAGATAGAGCGTACCACCTTCCGGCGCGGGAGATGCCGCTTGGCGGCAAGGGCATAGCCGCATCCGCCGGAATAACCGCAAGAAGGCTGGAGCCTATATGCGCGCTGCTAAACGGCGAAAGCATAGCAATAACCATATCCGCCGAGGCGCTTTTGCAGCGCATGACACCGCCTGGCACCATAAGCAAGGCAATGCGCACATTATGCGTTGGCGACAAAGCGGAGCCGAGGGCGCTAATATCCGCGCTTATCAGCGCAGGGTACGAAAGGGTGGATATGTGCGAAGGCAAGGGCCAGGCATGCCTGCGCGGCGGCTACCTTGACGTGTTCCCGATAAGCATGGATAATCCTGTGCGCATAGAGTTTTTTGACGATGAGATCGACACCATGCGCACATACGACCCGATAACGCAAAGATCCATTGAAAACATAAGCCGCTGCGTTATACCCCCGGCAACCGAGATGCCGCTGAGCGACGAAGCAAGGCAGCGCGGCATGAAGGCCCTTAGGAAAAAGGAGGGCATGAAGGAGGAATACGATCTCCTTTCAGAGGGCTGTGTTCCGCCCGGCGCGCAGATGCTTATGCCGCTTTTTTATCCTGAGGCCTACATAACGGACTATCTTCCGGAAAACGCGATAATACTTATAGACGAGCCGCAAAGGGTCGAGGAAAGCGCAAAGATAGCCTTTACCAGCCACCTTGACAGGTTGAGCGCATACATACACGAAGGCACGGCGCTTGCCGAGCAGGCTGAGCTTATATGCCAGCCGTCGCACATGCTGCAAAGCCTGGATACGCCATACACAGCCATGCTTTTTGCATTGACAAGGACATATGGGCTTATCAAGCCAAAGTGCCTTTTCAGGTTTGAAACAAGGCCTATGGCAAAATACATAGGCAATACCCAGGCGTTCGCCACGGACCTTACGGCATGGCGAAAAGCAGGCACTACGGTGCTTATATACGCCGGCAGCCACGCAGCGCGGCTCGGCGACATGCTGAACGACGAAGGCGTTACCCTGGGCATAAGCAACTCTCTTGAAAGGGACATAGTTGCAGGCGAGCAGCTCATATTGTCAGAAAGCATAACCCGCGGCTTTGAGTATCCGGAGCTTAGGCTCGCCGTTATAACGGAAAGCGAGCTTTACGGCTCGGAGGGCAGGAAGCAGCCCCCCTCCCACCGTAAAAAGCCCCAGCTTGTATTCAGCGAGCTTAGCGTGGGCGATCTTGTAGTGCATGAGCTGCACGGCATAGGCAGGTTCGTGGGCGTTGTAACGCTTAATGTCGCGGGGGTTTCAAGGGATTATCTGCACCTTGTCTACGCCGGCGGCGACAAGCTGTATATCCCGACGGATCAGCTTGACAGGGTGCAGAAATACATAGGTGGGGACGAGTCCGCCGCGCATCTATCGCACCTTGGCACGGGCGAATGGCAGCGCACGGTGAATAAAACGCGCGAAAGCGTAAAGAAGCTGGCATTCGACCTTGTAAGGCTATATGGCGACAGGCTGCACAGAAAGGGGCACAGGTTCCCGCCCGATACGCTGTGGCAGAAAAGGCTTGAGGAGAGCTTCCCTTATCAGGAGACACCGGATCAGCTTTCAAGCATTGCCGAAATAAAGAAGGATATGGAAAGCGACCGCGTCATGGACCGCCTACTTTGCGGGGACGTTGGCTACGGCAAAACCGAGGTCGCCCTTAGAGCCGCATTCAAGGCGGTGATGGACAGCAAGCAGGTGGCCTTTCTCGTGCCTACGACCATACTTGCGCAGCAGCATTATAATACGCTCGCCGCAAGATTTTCGGGCTTCCCGGTAAGCGTGGCGCTGCTTTCGCGCTTCAACACGCCGTCTGAAGAAGCAAGGGTTTTAGACGGGCTCCAAAAGGGAAGCATAGATGTTGTGGTCGGTACGCATAAGCTGCTTTCAAAATCCGTAAGGTTCAAGGATCTCGGACTTTTGATAGTTGACGAGGAGCAGCGCTTTGGCGTGGGCCACAAGGAGCAGATAAAGGAGATGCGCAAGGATGTTGACGCGCTTACCCTTTCCGCTACGCCCATACCGAGGACGCTGCATATGTCCATGACCGGCATAAGGGATATGTCCGTTATAGAAACGCCGCCGGAGCAGCGCTATCCCGTGCAGACATATGTTATGGAGTACAGCGAGGCCGTGGCGCGAGAAGCCATTATGAAGGAGCTTGGCAGGGGCGGGCAGGTATTCTTTGTATACAACAACGTAAGGGGTATGGAAAGATTCTGCGAAGGCCTGCGCCAGCTCGTGCCTGAGGCGCGCATAGCCTATGCGCACGGCCAGATGAGCGAGCGCCAGCTTGAGCGCACCATGCTTGATTTTATGGAGCAGCAGTACGACGTGCTTTTATGCTCCACAATAATTGAAAGCGGCCTGGATATACCAAACGTAAACACGATAATAATATACGATGCCGACAAGATGGGCCTTGCCCAGCTATATCAGCTCAGAGGCCGCGTAGGCAGGGGTTCCCGCCTCGGCTACGCTTATCTAACATTTATGCGCGACAAGGTGCTTACGGAGATAGCGGAAAAGCGTCTTAGCGCGATAAGGGAATTCACTCAGTTTGGCGCAGGCTTCAAAATAGCCATGCGCGACCTTGAGATAAGGGGCGCAGGAAACCTTTTGGGTCCCGAGCAGCACGGTCACATGGCTGCCGTTGGCTACGACCTGTACTGCAAGATAGTTGAAGGCGCAGTTAAGGAGGCAAAGGGCGAAAAGGATCCGGTAAGGATAGACACGGTCGTCGATATACCAATACCTGCAAGCATACCGGCAAGCTATATACCAAGGGAGTCGGAAAGGCTTTCCATGTACAAGCGCATAGCGCTTATAGAAACAAGGGACGATCTCTACGACGTGCAGGATGAGCTTATAGACCGCTACGGCGATATCCCCGAGGAAACAGGAAACCTTCTCAGCATAGCCCTTATAAAGGCGGAGGCTTCAAGGATAGGCATAACGCAGCTTAGGATACGCGATATGGAGATACGCTTTGTGTTCGATAAATCCGCGCCTATAGACGGCGCAAAGCTCATCGAAGCCGCAAGCAGCATATTAGGGGCGCAGATGAGCTTCGGCGACATGCCGGCCATGCTCGTACGCAGGCCGAAAAGCGATGCCGCGGCGCTTTATAGCATACTGCCACAGATTGTTTACACCCTTGCCGGTTGCGTGACCGAGAATTGATGTTATAATACTTTATAAACGATCTGCGCCTATATGTGCGCATAAGTGAAGGAGATATGGTTTTGAAAATGAAAAAGATTTTAGCTCTGTTCCTTTCCGCAGTCATGGCCGTTGCGCTTTTTAGCGCGTGCCAGCTTTCGGATAACGATACCAGCGCGCCGGAAACCACGGCCGCTCCGGACGGCGCTGCCGCGCCTGACGCTACAGACGGTCAGGGCAGCAGCTATCTTGACCTTACCGCTGCCGTTGCCAAGATAAACGGCGAGACCGTGCTTACCCTTGGCGATGTTAAGACGCTTTTTGACATGTACGTTGAGTATTTTCAGGCCTACGGCTACGATGTTACCGGCGACACGGCAACGCTTGAAGGCTTTCAGGACGACCTTGTAGACATGCTTGTCAGGGATAAGCTTGTTGAAGTAAAGGCGCGCGAGCTTGGCTACAGCAACTATACCGACGAGCAGAAGGCGGAGCTTGACGCCCGCATAAACGATAAGCTAACGGAGCTTGACAGCTATTATCGCGAACAGGCAGAAAGTGAAGCCGCCTCGGATCCTTCGATAAACGTAGATGAACGGGTCATGGAGCTTATACTTGAGGAGGCCATAGCCAATCTTGGCGACGACAACGCAACATATGAGGATTACTGCAAAGCCCTTAGCGAGGATGTTGAGACGCAGTATCTAAGCGAGCTTATGAAGGATGACCTGACCAAGGACGTCAAGGCTACCGATGACGAGATAGAGGAAGCCTACAACACCTCCTCCGCCGCCGATATGGAAACCTACAACGCCAATCCCGAATACTATAAGGACGATGAGGAAGGCTATGAGCTTTCGTCCGAGGGCGTGCCTCCTCTGTTCGTTCCGCAGGATTATCACAGGGTGCTCGATATATACGTCAGCTTCGGCACCGACATTCCCACAGAATGTACAGAGGCCAAGACTAAGATGAACAACCTTAAGACCGAGTACTGCACGCTGGCTTTTGAGGACGCCATAAACGGCACCAGCACCAACGCTGCGCGCATTGCCGAGATACTTGATGAATACAAAAAGCAGCAGGCAGAATACGACAAGTATTACGGCGATTACACCAAGGCCGCTTACGAAAAGATAAACGCCGCCTATGCAAGGCTTGAAGCCGGCGAGGATTTTGCCAAGGTAATGGCGGATACCACTGAGAATACCGACTTTACCGAGGTGGACGCATTTGTTGGAAAGGGTATGCTGATATCCAATTCCTATTCTTCCTCAAGCGACTGGTCAAGCGCGGCAAAGGAGCAGTTCGCCAAGCTTTCAATAGGCAAATACAGCCCCGTATTTGAGGACGCGAACGGCCTGCGCATAATATACTATCTTGGAGATGAAAAGGCCGGTCCAAAGGACCTTAGCGAAGTGCGCGACGCTATAGCCGCAAGCATAGCTGAAGAAGCTAAGGATACCACATGGAATACCACGATAGAGGAATGGCTCAATGAGGGCAGTGTTGAGCTGTTCACCGATGTGTACAGGCCGCTCGGCAAATAAGTTATGCATATATAAGCGGTTCGCCATTGCGCGGGCCGCTTATTTTGTCTATAATAATATGGATAATGTTAAGGAGATAAAGTTACAATGAGGCTTGATAAATACCTTAAGGTTTCAAGGATAATTAAGCGGCGCACTGTCGCAAACCAGGCTGCCGGCCTTGGCAGGATACAGATAAACGGCAAGGTGGCGAAGCCTTCCTCAGAAGTTAAAGAAGGCGACGAGCTTGATATACTTATGGGCGGCAAGCATATGCGCGTAAAGGTGCTGAGCGTGCGCGAATTTGCGCCAAAGGGCGAAGCTTCCGAAATGTATCAGGTAATAGCGCAGGAGTAATAAGGTGGATACGGCTGTTTATGCGGCCATACTGGCTGCCGGTAGCTCATCAAGAATGGGCCGTGATAAGCTTAGTGTACGCTTCGGCTCAAGGAACCCCATAGAGCTTTCCATACGTGCCTTTTGCGCATGCTCATACAGCATAGACGCCTTTATAATAGCAGCCTCACAAAGCAGCTTTGAAGCCGTCCGCGCTATGGTAAGCGAGCTGCCGTTATCGTTGAACGTATCCGTCATCACCGGCGGAGGTTCACGGGGCGAAAGCGCGCATAAGGCAGTAAAGGAGGCTAAAAGGCTTGCTGCATCGAGCGGCCAAGCCAAAGCAGTTATAGCTATTCACGATGCCGCAAGGTGTCTTGTCGATGCGGCTACGATAGACGCCGCAATACAAAGCGCAATATATCAGGGCAGCGGCATAGCGTCTATTCCTGTAAGGGACACATTGCGGCGCGAAAACGGCGATACTGTTCCGCGGGAAGGTCTTTTTGCAATGCAGACGCCGCAATGCTTCGAGCTTGACAGAATACTTTCGGCATACGAAAAAAGCGCGCTTACAGGCTATGGCGAGACGGACGATTGCGCAGTGTACGCCCGGGCGGGCTTTGTCCCGCATTTTACCGACGGCTGCATAACCAATCAAAAGCTGACGTATGAAAGCGATATTCCGCTTTTTGCCGCAATGGAGGGGCGCGATATGCATATAGGCTTTGGCGAGGATACGCACAGGCTGGTTGAAGGCAGGCCGCTTATAATAGGCGGCGTAGCCGTTGCGTTTGAGAAGGGCCTTGATGGGCACAGCGATGCGGACGTTTTAACGCACGCCGTAATGGACGCGCTGTTGGGCGCGGCCGCGCTTGGCGACATAGGCAGGCATTTTCCGGATACGGATGCGCGCTATAAGGGCATATGCTCGATAGAGCTTTTAAGGACTGTACACAGCTTGATAGAGGACGCCGGATTTACGCCCAACAATATAGACGCCACCATAATCGCACAAAGGCCAAAGCTTATGCCCTATATAGATGCTATGCGCGCCGTAATAGCAAAAGCTTTGGATATGCCACTTGAGAGCGTTAGCATAAAGGCTACAACGACGGAGGGCATGAACGCGGAAGGCCGCGGCGAATGTATAAGCGCAAGGGCCGTTTGCACGCTTAAGCTTATTTGAGGCGGCGGGCGTTTAACCACCGTGATATAGTATTTATTCAATAAACCATCAGCTCAGGAAGGAATGAAAGCACATGGAGTTTAACGGAAAGATATGGCTCGCAAAGGCTGACGAGCCTGTGTATCTTGAACCAAATATGGCCAACAGGCACGGCTTTATCGCCGGAGCCAGCGGAACAGGAAAGACAATTACGCTTAAGGTGATGGCCGAATCCTTCGCTCAGCTTGGCGTGCCGGTATTCCTGGCGGATATAAAGGGCGACCTTGCCGGCATGTGTAAGGCGGGCCTGCATAGCGAAAGCATGCAAAAGCGCATAACTAAGCTCAATATAGAGCCATGGCGCTACCGCGTGTTCCCTACCGAGTTTTGGGATGTATACGGCGAATACGGCCTGCAGGTAAGGACAAGCGTAAGCGAGATGGGGCCTATGCTTTTAAGCAGGCTTATGGGCCTTAGCGACGTGCAGAGCGACGTGCTTAACCTTGTATTCAAAATTGCCGACGATCACGAGCTGCTGCTTATCGATATAAAGGATCTTAAGGCCATGATCCGCTATATAAGCGAAAACAGGGCCGAGTTTTCTTCAGAATACGGCAACATGTCCGCCCAAAGCCTCGGCGCCATACAGAGGAGCCTCATAAGCCTTGAAGACGAAGGCGGGGATGTTTTCTTTGGCGAGCCATCAATAGACATAAACGATTGGATACGCCACGACGGTCAGGGCAGGGGCTATATAAACATATTGCATTGCGTAAAGCTTGCACAGAATCCCACGCTTTATGCTACGTTTATGCTGTTTTTGATGAGCGAGCTTTATGAAAAGCTGCCCGAGCGCGGCGATCTTGATAAGCCGGAGATAGTTTTCTTCTTTGACGAAGCGCATATGCTTTTCAGCGACGCGCCAAAGGTGCTTGTGCAGAAGATAGAGCAGGTTGTCAAGCTTATCCGCTCCAAGGGCGTAGGCATATACTTTATATCGCAAAGCCCCTCCGATATTCCGGACAGTGTTTTGGCCCAGCTTTCAAACAGGGTGCAACACGCGCTGCGCGCCTACACCCCTTCTGAGCAGAAGGCCGTGAAGGTAGCCGCGCAGACATTCCGCACAAATCCGGATTTCGATACGCAGACCGCTATAACCGAGCTTGGCGTAGGCGAGGCGCTAATATCCTGCCTTGATGAAGCAGGTGTGCCGCAGGTGGTGCAGCGCGCATTTATACTGCCCCCGCAGAGCCGCATGGGTACCATAACGGACGAAGAACGCGCTAACGTTATACAGAACAGCGTCCTCAAACCAAAATACGGCGAAGTTGTGGACAATTTTTCGGCTTACGAGTATTTTCAGGAGCAGGCCGCGCAGGCGGAGAAGGAAGAGCTTGAGGAGCAGCAGAAGCAAGCCAGGCTTGAAAAGCGCGCAAACGGCGCAGCAAAGGCTTCAACGGCTAAAAAGACCTCTGCGGCAAAGAAAAAGACCTCTATAGCAGGAAAAGCCGCCGGAAAGGCCGTAACAAGGGTAACAAACAGCGCCATGAACACCATAGGCCGCGAGATAGGCAAATCCATAGTACGCGGCATATTCGGCTCAAGGCGGTAGGAACGCACATTGTTTCAGGAGTTCAGATGAAGGCCAAAAAATACATTCTTCCGCTTGCCATGTTGGTTATATTCGAAGCTGTTGCCGTTACTCTTTGGCTCACAAAGAGCAATGCATTCTATTTTTTCAACTTCAGCTATATAGGTATATCGTTATCGCTGAGCATATTTTTGTTCCTTAATGGCTACAGGTATGCCAGGCGCGTGGCTCAGCTGCTTATAGGAGCATATATGCTGATATATCTCGGGCTGATAGATAAGGAGAACATGCAGATAGAGGGCTTTTGGTATTATCTGTTCACGGGCGTTTTTCAGGCGGCAACCATACATTACGCCGTGGCCAAGATATTCGGGCCTTTGATATTTGGCCGCGGCTGGTGCGGCTATGCTTGCTGGACGGCTGCCGTGCTTGACTTTTTGCCCTACAAAACGCCTCGGCAGCCAAGGAAGAGCATAGGCTGGATAAGGTACATAACGTTCGCAGCCTCGCTTATATTCGTTGCGGCGCTGTTCCTTGCAAAAGCAGGGAACATGGAAAGAATAATGTTCTGGTCGTTTATAATAGGCAACGCGCTGTACTATTCAGCAGGCATAATACTTGCATATAAATTCAAGGATAACCGCGCCTTCTGTAAGTATATCTGCCCCATAACCGTGTTTTTGAAGCCAATGAGCTACTTTTCGCTTTTCCGCATAAAGTGCGACAAAGCAAAGTGCGTCTCCTGCGGAAAATGCAAGAAGGCCTGCCCTATGGACGTTGATATTACGGATAATTCAAGGAAGCGCAAAAACGGCACGGAATGCATACTGTGCCTTGAGTGTGTAAAGAGCTGCCCCAGGAACGCTTTGTGAGCTTTTATCAGTATTAAAAGTGCTAAAACCACTAAATCCGTTTATCTATCTTAAGCATATGGGAAGGGAAGGTTCAGCTTATGCCGCTTGGTATAGTAAGAAACGACATAACCAAAATGGAGGTTGACGCCATAGTCAACGCGGCTAACACCACGCTTATGGGCGGCGGCGGTGTGGACGGCTGCATACACCGCGCAGCAGGGCCTAAGCTGCTTATAGAATGTGCCAAGCTCCGCGGCTGTCCTACAGGCAGCGCAAAGCTGACAAGCGCATATAGACTGCCATGCAAATATATAATACATGCCGTAGGTCCGCGCTGGCACGGCGGCAACTGCAATGAAGAGGCTTTGCTCACATCGTGCTACAAGGCGGCGCTGCAGCTTGCCAAGGAGCATAATTGCAGCTCCGTTGCGTTTCCGCTCATATCCTCCGGCGCATACGGTTATCCAAAGGATCGGGCGCTTAAGGTAGCAATAGATACCATAGGCGAATTTCTGCTTGAAAACGATATGGACGTTTATATAGTCATATTCGATAAAAACGCCTATAGGATAAGTGAAAAGCTGTTTGCGGACATAAAAGAATACATAGATGATAACTATGTTGACAAGCATACGGACGTCCGCATCGACGCCATGCGCGCTCGATCCATGCCCCGCTATTCATGCAATATGCCTTCAAGCGATGAAGCCGCATATACTGAATGTGCGGAATGTACTGTGGGGCCTGATATGCCTTTTGAGGCAATGACTGCACGGCAAAGTGCAAAGCCAATGGTCAAAGCCTTCAGTATGCCGAATATAACCGCTTTATCATTGGATGACAAGCTGAACCAGCTTGATGAAAGCTTTTCAGAGATGCTGCTGAGAAAAATAGATGAATCCGGCATGACGGACGCAGAATGCTACAAAAAAGCAAATATAGACCGCAAGCTGTTTTCCAAAATACGCTCAGATAAGCTATACAAGCCGTCTAAGCCTACGGTTATAGCCTTTGCCATCGCGCTGGAGCTGCCGATAGAAGAAGTCAATGATATGCTGATGAAGGCCGGGTTTGCGCTGTCGCACTCAAACAAGTCCGATATAATAATCGAATATTTTATAGAGCATGGCAACTACAACATTTTTGAAATAAACGAAGCTTTGTTTGCGTTCGATCAAAGCCTTATAGGGGCATAGTGTCGCCTGCCAGGTGACCATGAGCATCTTATAGTTTTATATAATATGGCTGCAAGGTTGAAAACCAAGCAGCCATATTTATTTTAGGGAGGACACGATTATGAAAAAGAACAATATTACCGAGCTTGTATTTATACTTGACCGTAGCGGCTCCATGTCCGGCCTTGAGGGCGACACCATAGGCGGCTTCAATTCCATGATAATCAGGCAGAAGCAGGAAAAGGGCGAAGCTTATGTATCGACCGTGCTTTTTTCCAACAGAAGCGAAGTTGTACACGACAGGGTAAGCATCAAAAACGTGCGTCCTATGACGGACAGGGATTATACCGTTGGCGGCTGCACGGCGCTTATAGACGCGATTGGCGCTGCCATACACCACATAAGCAACATACACAAATACTTAAGGCCTGACGATGTGCCAGCGCATACGCTGTTCGTGATAATGACGGACGGACTTGAAAACGCAAGCTGCCGCTACTCAAGCGATGAAGTAAAGCAGATGGTTGAAACGAAAAAGTCAAAGCACGGCTGGGAGTTCCTGTTCCTCGGCGCAAATATAGATGCGGTTGAAACGGCAAAGCATTTCGGCATAAGCTCTGACCGCTCCGTAAACTTTAATTGCGACAGCAAGGGCACCGCGCTCAACTATTCCGTATTGAACGAAACCATATCCGACGTAAGGTGCGAATGCAGCATCCGCCCAGACTGGAAAGCGCGTATAGATGAAGATTACTCGAGCCGCAAGCAGGAAAGATAAGCTCCCTATATTTGGAGTCACACATACGCTCCGCTTTCACAATGCTGCCGGAAGCGGGCCGGGATTGTCAGGAGGCCGCCCCTCGCCGGTACAGATACGAGGGGCGGTTGGCTAAAAATGCGGCTATCAGCTAAGGAGAATTGCTGATACTATCAACAGCCGCACGGTATGCTTAAGCTCCGGCTTTGTTGCCCGAACCGGTAGGCTTAAGCTTCTTGCATGTTTATATCCTGCCATATGCGCATATAAAAAGCGTCTGTACGCACCAGGCTGCACAGACGCAAAACGCCATTAAAATAGCAGCTTCCCGGTGACGGCAGGAACCCTTGATCCATAGCGTATCTGACTTAGCTCAAGCTTTAAGCATCACAGTGACCGACTCGCAGGGCTTCGCACCCTATTCCGCCGCCGGAGCTGCTCCGGCAGGATCAAATCATTATCAATTATTCTCTTGTCTGCTTTGCCAAGCTTATTCCATATCGTTTTTCCCGGCAAGCTTAGAAAGCTCCGAAAACCGGCCTATTATGTAGGAATAGCTCCCGCGCCCGTGCGGTACAAGGCAGCGGCTGCAATCCTTTATGCCGTTTTCTGTATAGCTATAGTTGCCTTTGCACTTTTTACCGAGTGCGTACAGCGGGCAATAGCAGAACAGGCAGTTGAAATCCTCCGGCTTATCAGTTTTGTGGCATGGGAAGAATTCGCACTCCTTATGCTGAAAAAACGAGTATTTGCACTCCTCCGGCTTCTTATAAAACGCTTCTTTATTCTCGCTCATTTTATTCCTCCGTACATACTGGCTGCTGCGGATAGTATATCACATAACACTCGCTCATTTCCCCAAGGTAAAGAAACAGGTTCTCCCCCATCTCTATATGCTGCTTAAACACAAGATCCGGTATAAACAGCTTGCCGCTGGAGCGCTTTGAGCCTTTTATGGTTATACCCTCCGCGTTTGGGGCTGCCCTGAGCATATCCGCCGCCTGCACAAGTCCGGGCAGCTTGAGCCTTTTTTCAAGCTCTGCCAAGCTCTTTTCGGCATTGATGTAGACCAGATGGTCAGGGTCCTTGAACCAGTTTATGTTCATGCTCGTTCCTTTCCCAATATAAACCATGATATAGCAACAAAAATAATAAGCCGCCGGATACATTCCCCAGCAGCTAAAACACAAACACATGCCAAATAAGCACATCTGCTCCGATTTCCAAGTCCGCGTGGAGAAGCATGCTCTATGCAGGTATTCTGACTCACGCGTTACCGCTCTGCTCCGCCTTCCCAATAAAACATCAGTGGCCCGGCTGATAGCCTGTGGAGCATCGCTCGCGTTTACAGCGGCGCGACCGCGCGGGCTTTTCACCCGCTTCCCTCTTAGCCGCTTCTATAGTATCAATTAAGCTAAGAAGCGGAACATAGAACCCTATTATTCTATTTATTAAATCATATCACCGCGCGCATATATTGTCAAACGCTAAAACATGTTTCCGGGAAATAGAGACTGCTTTATGACCTCCACCCTCTCTATTCCGTGCAGCTTAAACAGCGCTATCGCGGCTTCATCTATCACTTCCCCGCTCACCACCACGGGAACGGCCGGTGGGCATGACACCGTTGGCGATGCAAGCACGCGCCCAAGCGAATCGCAGGCGGCAACGGTCTCCTTCTCCGCCAGCACGGCCCTTCGCAGCGAGCATGCGACCTTTGGAGGGGCAAACGACATGCGGGGCTTTTGGTCGGCTTTACACACGGTCATTTCAGAAAACGCCGCTTCTATCCTTAAAAAGTCCGTCTCTTTATTATAGGGCGAAAGCATAAGCACAGCATAATCCGGATCGGCATATTCGCACTCTATATTATGCTTTCTCAGCTCCTCCGCAAGCTCGGGCCCATCCCAGCCACACATTGAAGCCGCTACCGTGAGCTTCAGCGGATCCGTTTCTTCTACTATCCAGCCGTTACCCCTCAGCTTTTTTCTTAAGGCATCTATCCTTAGCGCACAAAGCCTGAGCTTTTCCATAAAACCTTCGGATAGCTCCCTGTTACAGATATCAAGCGATTCGAGTATTATGTACGATGGGCTTGTCGAGCCAAAAAGCGCCATTGCCGAAGCTGCGTTTTCTGTAAAACTCTTTGGCGCACAGGCGGATAAGTGAAGATATGCTCCGCCGGTCAAAACAGGCAGCGTTTTATGAGCGGAATCGCAGCAGGCGTCCGCGCCGTTATCCATAGGATGCAGGCTTTTTGGCATGAAGCGAAGATACGCGCCATGCGCATTGTCAACAAGCAGGGGCACTCCAAAGCTATGCGCCGCATCGGCTATCGAGGCTATGTCCAGCATCCCGCCGAGATAATCAGGGGAAGTTATGTATACGGCCAGCGGCTTTTCAGGCATGGCCGCAAGCGCCTTTGCCACATTGCAGGCGCTTATGCTGCACCTGCAAAGCGAAAAGCTCTCATCCTCCGGCCAAAGCCAGCGTATGTCTATATCAAGCATTGCGGCAGCAAGTATAAAGGCCTTGTGGGCGTTCCTTGCGGCGAGTATCACGGGCCTGTCATTGTTTTTTTTGTTATACAGGGCAAGCGCGAGCATGGCGCGTATGCATTGGCTTGAGCCTTCGGTTGAATAAAACGTAGCCTGAGAGCCGAAAAGCCTGCTTGCGTTACTCTCGCTTTGGGCAATTATACCCTCCGCGCCGTAAAGCTCGTCCGCACCCATTATCTCCGTTATATCCAAAGCCTCGCACCCAAGCAGAGCAAAGCCCTTATGCCCGGGCATATGTGCGCGCACGGTCCCGCTCCTTGAATATTTTTCAGCGAAATTGTATATTGGAGTATCCATTAAACTTCAAGCTCCTCAGCCACTTTTACCATTATAGCGCACTCTATGCGCTTGCGGAACAACTCGCAGCCGGGCTCATATATCCCGCTTATGCTGCCGGAGGCATGGTATGCGTTGGCCGCGCAGCCGCCGGAGCAATAAAGCTTTGCCCAGCAATCGGCGCATTCAGGCCTTGTATAGGCGTTGCAGGCGCGAAACTCGGACTGCGTTTCCCTGTTCGTTACGCCGCTCCATATGTCGCCAAGCTTGAATTTCTCCTCGCCTACGAACTGGTGGCAGGGATAGAGATCTCCCCACGGTGTAACGGCCATGTACTCCGTGCCTGAGCCGCAGCCGGATATGCGCTTATACACGCACGGCCCTTCAGTTAGGTCTATCATATAATGATAGAAGGTGAAAGGCCTTCCCTCTTTCCTTCTTTTGAGCATAAGCTCTGCAAGCTGCTCGTATTGCCGCATCACCACCTGCCTGTCTTTATCGGTAAGCGCGGCCGGATCGTCCTCTGCGCAGACCACCGGTTCCATGCTCAGCTCGTCAAAGCCAAGCTTAAGCATGCACTCTATATCCTTCAAAAAATCCGGATTTGCGTGCGTAAACGTGCCGCGCATATAGTAGCTTTTGCCGCCGCGCGCCTTGACGAGCTTTTGGAACTTTGGCACTATCCTGTCCCAGCTGCCGTTGCCGGCATAGTCAACGCGAAGCCTGTCATGTATCTCCCTGCGCCCATCGAGCGAAAGCACCACGTTGCTCATCTCTTTATTGGCAAAGTCGATAACCTCATCGTCTATAAGCATGCCGTTTGTTGTAAGGGTGAAGCGGAAATTCTTATTATGCTGCTTTTCTATGCTCCTTGCATATTCTACAAGCGCCTTCACTACCTGCCAGTTCATGAGCGGCTCCCCGCCGAAAAAGTCCACCTCAAGATTATGCCTGCTGCCCGAATTTTCTATAAGGAAATCGAGCGCCCTCCTGCCTACTTCAAACGGCATTATTGCCCTGTCGCCATGATACTTGCCCTGGCTTGCGAAGCAATAGGAGCAGTTCAGGTTACATGTATGCGCCACATGGAGGCAAAGCGCCTTTATTACCGAGCCGGATCTTTCCTTAAACGTTTCCGCTAAGGGTGCAAAGGTATCCTCCGTGAACAGCTTGCCCGCGTCCCTAAGGCTTTTTATATCGTGTATGCATTGGCGGATATCGCTTTCCGTAACGTCTTCCCTTCCAGCATATTTTTTAAGCATCAGCGCGGTTATATCATCCTCTGTATTATTCTGAAAAAGGGATATTATATCATACGCCACCTCGTCCACCGCATGTACGGAGCCGGAGCAGGTATCAAGCACTATATTGTATCCGCCAAGTTTGTATTGATGCAGCATAAACCCTCCACGCGCATATTGCAGAAAAAAGTGCCGCCCGCCGGCGGCACCTTTTAGGCAAACACTAAGGAAGCGCTGATTAAATGAGGTATGGCGGCATGGCGAGATGATTTTTTGTCAGAGCCAAGCAAAAAACGCAGACATAGTGAAGCTATGTCGGGGCTTTTTGCATGAGCTATGACGGAATGATCAGCCGCCATGAAGCCGTGCCGGATAAATCAGGGCTTTCCTAAATCACTTGTCCTCGTTTTCGCACTTCTGATTCGCGATGCCGCAGCTTGTCTTGCAGGCCGACTGGCAAGAAGTCTGGCACTCGCCGCAGCCGCCGTTCCTGGCGCTCTTGCAAAGATCGCGGGTCTTCAGAGTAACTATCCTCTTCATATTATAATCTCCTATCTTGACTGTTCACGGTTTAACCCATGATAAGTTAATATAAGAAATATAGCATGCAACCGCAGGAATGTCAATACACCCAAAGGTCTACAGCATATGCTGTCATCAGCTTCATCTGCCCTCTTCCCCTTGGGCCGGATGCTCCGCCACGCTATGCAAAAGACCCCTGTTGCAGAAGAACAGCGATATGGCGGTGGATACACACCAGCCTATAGGCCATGCCAGCCATATGCCGGTTGCGCCGAGAGCTGTTTTTGAAAGCAGTATCGCCAGCACCGCGCGCAGCATAAGATCAGTAAACGTACCGAGCATGAACTGCTTCATCCTGCCGGCTCCGCGCAGCACGCCGTCCGCCACCAGCTTGGCAGAGACCACTATATAGAAAGGCGAAAGTATGCGAAGATATTCAATAGATGTTTGCAGCGCAAGCTCCGTCGGGTTTTCAAGGAACAACAGCGTAAGATATTTGCCCGCAAAAAAATATAGCAGGAAGAGCGGTACTGAAAGCGCGAGCACCATTTTCGTGCCTGCGATATAGCCGCTTTTCACCCTGTCCAGCTTTTGGGCGCCTATGTTTTGCGCGGTATAGTTGGATACTCCGTTGCCAAGCGTTGAAAACGAGGTGACAACAAGATTATTCAGCTTTACGCCTGCCGAATAGCCGGCCATAACCGCTGTGCCAAACGAGTTTATAACACTTTGCACGAGTATGTTGCCAACGGATATAAAGCTTTGCTGCAAAACGCTTGGTATTGCTATTTTTGCTATGCTCTTAAGCAAAGTAAGCGAGAACGCCGGCGCTTTTTCCTCACTTTCCATTGCCCTTAGCCTTTTGAACACAAATATAAGCGCCAGCACGCAGCTCGCACCCTGACATATAAACGTTGCCCAGGCTACGCCCGTAACGCCCATATCAAATGCGGTAACAAACAGTATATCTGCGCCTATATTGCTCAACGATGACGCAGCAAGGAACCAAAACGGCGTTTTTGAATCACCCAAGGCCGAGAAGATGCCGGTAGCTACATTATAATAGAATACAAACGGCAGCCCCCAAACGTATATTCTAAGATAAAGCGAGGAATCCTCCATTATCTCTTGCGGAGTGTTTATAAGCCCCAGCATTGTGCGGCAGAATACTATGCCGGCAGCCATAAGTATCATGCACAGCGCGCCGCTTGCAATAAACGTTGTAGACACGGCTGTTTTCATGTCCCTATAGCGTTTTGCGCCGAACAGCTGGGCTATTATAACGGAGCTGCCTATGTTGCAGCCAAATGCAAAGGCAAGGAATACAAGCGTTATCTCATAGCTGTTGCCAACCGCAGCAAGCGCATTTTCGCCAACAAATTTGCCGGCGACAAGGCTGTCCGCTATGTTATAGAGCTGCTGAAATACTATGCTGCCGAACAGCGGCAGGCAAAAGCGCCACAGCACCTTGGCCGGTTTTCCTATGGTAAGGTCGTTGTTCATAGTAAAATGCCCCTTATAGCCTACGCCCTTGTCGTCATATGCCGGCACAGCCAGCCTGCATATTATACACCTTACGCGCTATAATATCAAAGCATAAAAACACCCCCGCAGGATACGGGAGCGCCTATGCATTTAGAATATCCTATTCAGTTTATCAGCAGGCCGCCGAGCAATATAAAATGCGCCGGCAGGCGCCCCTGCTGCGCCCAAAGCAGCTTTTCGCCGAGGTAGCTTTCAAGCGTTTTTCCAACGTCCCCGCCAAGCGCCTCGATAGAATAGCGCATAAGCTCCGGCTTTTCGCAAGGAAGGCCGCGTTTTCTTGCACATATGGCACATTCGCTGCACGATCCTGCCGAAAGCGCCCTGCTGCCGCTATGCCGCTTCTCCATTTCAAGCAGTTCCCTTAGCATGCTCCGCTTTATGTTGCTCAGCCTTATGTTATACCATTCGTCAAGCTCCGCCTGTGTGCGCGGCTTTTCGCAGGCTTCTTTGGTAAAAGTTATCTTCTTTCCGTATAGCAAAAGCCTGGTGTAGCTTTTCCATATATCGTTCGGGTCAAAACCGAATTCAGGGCACGACCATATCCCGCCATAGTTACGGCATTTTTTGCAGCAACTGAGGAACTTTTCAACATCAACGCAATTGTTGAGGTATTCTCCTATCGCAGCTTCGGCTTTCAGGGTGATAAGCTCATATTCGTTTGACATAAGCTGCTCCTTTACTGCTTATCCCACAATACTATGCCGTCGTTTGCCCTTGTTTTGTTCATGTCTATTATCCTTTGGTTGGCGGAGCCTCTGAAAACAAGATTAAGGTCCTTAAGCTCCTCTATAAATTCGCCGTCCACCAAAATATCGATAAGGCTCAAAAGCTCATCCGTAGCTTCGCACCTGTACGCACCCTCCTTCAAGAGGTCGCGTTCCAGCGTGCAGCCTGTGTAGCACCATATGTCCTTATTCTGGAAAAGCTCCCTCACGCGGCGGACGAACGGCAAAAGCGCTCTTTGATTCTCTTTTTCCATAGGCTCGCCGCCAAGCAGCGTCAACCCGTTTATAAACCCGGGCGCAAGCGCGCTGATAATCTCCCGCTGTGCTTCGTCGGTAAAAGGCTTGCCGTGGGTAAAGCTCCATGTTTCTTTGTTGAAGCAGTTTTTGCAATGCCTGTTGCAGCCGGAAACGAACAGCGTAACCCTTACGCCTATACCGTCGGCTATGTCGGTCTTCTTTATCTCGCTATAATACATGGCTCGCTTTTACAGGTGCAGCACCCTGTCCTTTATCTCCTGCGTGCGCCCCTGGTTCCAATACTGCGTACCTATATAGCCGCAGGTGCGCCTTGCAACGTTCATCGTATCCTGATCTTGGTTTCCGCACTGCGGGCAGGTCCACACGAGCTTACCGTCCTGCTCGCGTATCTCTATCTCCCCATCCCAACCGCACTTTTGGCAATAGTCGCTTTTTGTGTTAAGCTCGGCATATATTATGTTGTCATATATGAAGCGCATCACCTGCAAAACGGCTTCTATATTGTTCTGCATGTTCGGCACCTCAACATAGCTTATTGCGCCGCCCGGAGAAAGGTGCTGGAACTGCGCCTCAAACCCAAGCTTTGTAAACGCATCTATCTTCTCCGTCACATGCACATGGTAGGAGTTTGTAACATAGCCCTTGTCGGTTACCCCCGGTATTATGCCGAAGCGCTTCTGCAGGCACTTTGCAAATTTATATGTTGTAGACTCAAGCGGGGTGCCATATAGGGAATAATCTATGTTCTCCGCAAGCTTCCATTCCTTGCACTTATCATTCATCTTCTGCATTATCTGCAGCGCAAACGGCGTGGCCGCGGGATCGGTATGGCTCCTGCCGGTCATATACTTTACGCACTCATAAAGCCCCGCATAACCAAGCGATATGGTGGAATAGCCGTCATAAAGCAGCCTGTCTATAGGCTCGCCCTTTTCAAGCCTTGCGCATGCGCCATACTGCCAAAGTATTGGCGCCGCGTCCGAAAGTGTACCTTTGAGCCTATTATGCCTATACTGCAAGGCCCTGTGACAAAGCTCAAGCCTTTCTTCAAATATCTGCCAAAACTTGTCTATGTTTCCGCCCGACGACAACGCAACGTCAGGGAGGTTTATCGTTACAACGCCCTGATTGAACCTGCCGTAATACTTATGCTTGCCGGGCTCGTAATTGCCGGCATTCGCTATGTTGCCCACTCCGGCGTCTGTAAACCTGTCCGGCGTTAAGAAGGAGCGGCAACCCATGCAGGTATAAACATCGCCCTTAAGCTCGCGCATTTTTTTGGCGGATATATAGTCCGGCACCATGCGCCGTGCTGTGCATTTTGCCGCAAGCACGGTAAGATAGTAATATGGAGATTCTGGCTCTATATTATCCTCATCAAGCGTATATATAAGCTTGGGGAATGCGGGCGTTACCCAAACGCCCTTTTCGTTTTTAACGCCCTGATACCGCTGCAAAAGCGTTTCCTCAATAACAAGGGCAAGGTCCTTCTTCTCCTGCTCGTTCTTAGCTTCGCCAAGGTACATGGATACCGTTACAAACGGCGCCTGACCGTTTGTGGTGAGCAGCGTGACCACCTGATACTGTATGGTCTGCACGCCACGCCTTATCTCTTCCCTAAGCCTTTTTTCAACTATTTCGCTTATCTTCTTCTCGTCCGGCTCTATGCCAAGATCCTCTATCTCCGCCTCCACCTGCTTGCGTATCTTTTTCCTTGATACGTCAACAAAAGGCGCAAGATGCGCAAGCGATATCGACTGCCCGCCATACTGGTTCGAGGCCACCTGCGCTATTATCTGAGTAGCTATGTTGCATGCCGTTGAAAAGCTGTGCGGCCTTTCTATAAGCGTGCCGGTAATAACCGTGCCGTTTTGCAGCATATCCTCAAGGTTAACAAGGTCGCAATTATGCATATGCTGCGCAAAATAATCCGTGTCATGAAAATGTATTATGCCTTCGTTATGCGCTTCCACTATTTCCTTGGGAAGCAATATTCTGTTGGTTATATCGCGCGACACCTCGCCTGCCATATAGTCGCGCTGCGTCGAGTTGACGACCGGATTCTTGTTTGAGTTTTCCTGCTTAGCTTCTTCGTTGTTACATTCTATAAGGCTAAGTATCTTATCGTCCGTTGTGTTGGATTGCCTTACCAATGTGCGGGTATAGCGATAGGTTATGTAGTTTTTTGCCACCTCGAACGCCCCATGCGCCATTATCTGCTTTTCCACCATATCCTGCACTTCTTCAACGCTTGGCGAACGCCCGAGCTGCTCGCAGTTCAACACAACGCTTTCCGCTATGCGCTGTATCTGCATAGGGGTCATGCGTATGCCTTCATCTACAGTTTCGTTTGCCTTACCTATAGCCACTATGATCTTTGTTATATCGAACGCGGCCTCAGAACCGTTCCTCTTGATGATTTTCATATGGTTTCCCCCTTGCTAATATGCGGTATATGCGATACGCCCTGCGACGCATTATCATTATACCTTCATATGCCAGATTTGTCTATATATTGTTATAATAAAAATTATTTGATACAAGATATCGTGGGCATTTTATCCGAATGCATATATGCTGTGTCAAAGCATACAGAAAGCCCGAAGTATATCGGGCCTTTCTGCTGCTGATTCGGAGTCGCCGTGCCGTTTAGAAAAGGCCGCTTATCCTGCCGTTTTCGTCAACGTCTATCCTCTCTGCCGACGGCGCCTTGGGAAGCCCGGGCATCGTCATTATGTCGCCCGTCAGCGCCACAAGGAAACCCGCGCCCGCAGATACCTTTATGTTGCGCACGGTTATGCTAAAGCCCCTCGGCGCGCCGAGCAGGGTTTGATCGTCCGAGAAGGAATACTGGGTTTTAGCCATGCATATAGGCAGCCTGCCAAAGCCCATAGCCTCAAGCTCCGCCATCTGCTTGCGCGCGTTTGGCGTGAGTATCGCGGCATCGGCACGGTATATCCTATGGGCGATGTCGTTGAGCTTAGTCTCTATCGGGTCCTCGGTATCATAGGCAAAGGTAAAGCCGTTCTCCTTTTCGCAAAGCCGCACGACCTCTTTTGCAAGCTCCATGCCGCCTCTGCCGCCCTTTGCCCAAACTTCTGAAAGGGCGACGTTTACGTTAAGCTCCCTGCACTTTTTCTCTATCAGCTCAAGCTCGGCCTTTGTATCGGTCGGGAAGGCATTTATTGCGACCACGCAGGGCAGCCTATAGACGTTTGTTATGTTCTCAACATGCTGTATAAGGTTAGGAAGTCCTTTTTCAAGCGCTTCAAGGTTTTCGCTGTTGAGCTCAGCCTTCGGCACGCCGCCATGATTCTTGAGCGCGCGCACGGTGGCTACCACCACTACGGCGCTCGGCCTTAGCCCGGCAAGGCGGCACTTTATATCAAAGAACTTCTCCGCGCCGAGATCTGCGCCGAAGCCCGCCTCGGTCACCGTATAATCGCTTATGCGCATGGCCATCTTTGTGGCCATGACGCTGTTGCAGCCGTGAGCTATGTTTGCAAACGGGCCGCCATGTATAAATGCGGGAGTGCCTTCAAGCGTCTGCACAAGGTTTGGCTTCAGGGCGTCCTTGAGCAGCGCCGCCATTGCGCCGGCCGCCTTAAGGTCGCTGGCCGTAACGGGCTTGCCCTCAAACGTATATGCTACCACCATACGCCCGAGCCTTTCCTTGAGGTCGGGTATATCCGCCGCAAGGCACAGCACCGCCATGACCTCGCTGGCAACGGTTATATCAAAGCCATCTTCACGCGGCACACCCTGCATTCTTCCGCCAAGGCCGTCCACTATGTTCCTCAGCTGCCTGTCGTTCATATCCACACAGCGGCGCCATACTATCCTTTTAACATCTATGCCCAGAGCATTGCCCTGCTGTATATGATTATCGAGCATGGCGGCAAGCAGATTGTTTGCCGCGCCTATGGCATGAAAATCGCCCGTAAAGTGAAGGTTTATATCCTCCATAGGCACTACCTGGGCATAGCCGCCGCCCGCAGCGCCTCCCTTTATACCGAATACCGGACCCAATGATGGTTCACGAAGCGCAACGGCCACGTTTTTGCCTATTCTCTTCATCGCGTCGGCAAGTCCTACGGTGGTGGTGGTCTTGCCTTCTCCGGCCGGAGTAGGGTTGATGGCCGTTACAAGTATCAGCTTGCCGTCGCTGCGCTTGCTTTCCTTAAGCAGGCTGTAGTTGACCTTTGCCTTGTAGTTGCCGTAAAGCTCAAGATACTTTTCGTCTACGCCCGCAGCCCTGGCTATGTCAACTATAGGCTGCATTTTGCACTGCTGGGCGATCTCGATATCGGATAAATGCTCCATTGCTCTTCTCCTTTTGCTTAAGTGGTATGTCCGCCGCAATGCCTGAGGGCATAATGCGCCGTTCAATCCGGTCAGCTTGTATTATACGTTAAAGCATGGCATATTTCATCATCTAAAATTATTTTGTACCAATCGGCAAAGCGCGGCCGGAAAAAGCCGTTTTTAGCATATCAAACGCACCCAAAACTAAACCAGCATGCATAATACGGCACCTGGCATATGCTCGTCTCTGCCGTCCGCAAATACACACGGGCGAAGAAGCCTGACGCTAAACATCAACATAAAGAAAGCGGGTGTTCTTTCAGCTTTTCAAATGCTGTAAGAACACCCGATGTGGTTGCGGGGGAAGGACTTGAACCTACGACCTCCGGGTTATGAGCCCGACGAGCTACCGACTGCTCTACCCCGCGACGTTAACTTTACTGCAATGAGTATAATAGCACATGCGACTATCAGTGTCAAGCTTTTTATGTATAAGCATATCCGACAGGCATACATGAAGGCTCTGTTAGGTAAGTGCATAAAAACGGCGTACATGCGCAAGCTACGCATATATGGAGGTGTAGAGCTATGCTTGTACTGTTTTGTAGGGTGATAGTGCTTTATTTTCTTGTATTCTTTGTCATAAGGCTTACCGGCAAAAGGCAGATAAGCGAGCTTCAGCCGTTCGACCTTTGCATAACGCTGCTTATAGCGGACATGGCAAGCGTTCCTGCCACAAACACCGGTGTTCCGCTGTTTTATGGCATAGTGCCGATAATAACGCTGTTTTTGTTGCAGCAGCTCTTATCCTTCCTTTCGCTTAAAAGCGAGAGCATAAGAAAGGCCGTATGCGGGCAGCCGCTGCTGCTTATAGCCAAGGGCCAGGTGCAGGAGGCCGCCATGAAAAGCGCGCGCTACACTATAACCGATCTTTCCGAGCAGCTCAGGGGCAAGGACGTCTTTTCATTGGCTGATGTTGAATACGCAATACTTGAAACCAACGGCGAGCTTTCCGTGCTGCTAAAAGGGCCAAAACAGCAGCCAAACTATGAGGATTTTTCTATGCCTTCGCCTTTGGCCGAGCCGCCGCTTATGCTCGTGCAGGACGGCGCCGTGCATGACGGCGCGCTAAAACGCGCTGGGCATGACAAAGCATGGCTGAAAAAGCAGCTTCTTACAATAGGCTGCGATGATATATCTAACGTGTTCTTCGTATTCCTTGATTCAAGCGATATGCTGCATGTTCAGCTGAACCTTAAGGCCGGTGCGCAGCATTACTTTATAGATACGGCTAAAAATAATAAGGGTAAGGACAAGAGCTGATGCATTACAAGATATTCACATGGGTGGACATAGTCGCCTGCGCTCTGGCGGTCGCTTTGCTCATATTTATGTTTATATGCCCATATAAACTTGCCAAAAGCTACTATGATTCATTTTCCAAAGCAGAGAAAGAGATGCTTGCGCTCACAAAGGCCGAAAGCTGGGCGGAAGCTTCCGAGCGCATGGACATAATTGTCGCCGAGTTTTACAGCATGCGCGGCCGCATGTGCTTTTTTTACGACCATGAGGATATAGACGAGCTTGAAGGCTGCATATTATCGGCACGCGAGCTAATAATGCGCGAGGACGGCTCCCAATCCGTATCTGAGCTTATAAGAGCGCTCGTGATTGCCGACTACCTGTTCGGCATACAGAAGCTTGATCTGCCGAATCTGTTTTGATATTCCCCGGCGCCGCGCTTATTGCTGCCGGCTTAAGCCTTGCTCACTATTCCCAAGCAAGCGAGGCACTATGCAATCCTAAACAAAAAAGCAGCCTCCGTTTAAGAAGCTACTTCAGCCTGTCGATAAACCATGGGGTTGTTAAGGGGCGGCTGCCCCTTAAGCTTTA
>OIZL01000610.1_pt1 | contig 25026 bp, 31 predicted proteins | sample 1588541 | NCBI WGS metagenome assembly OIZL01 (sample SAMN03283285) | human gut metagenome | biome: human-associated habitat; material: feces | host: Homo sapiens | place: Peru | collected 2012 | reverse complement strand
AATAGTAAATGGCGAAATTCAAAGAGTGGATATAATAGAAAATGGAATGAAAGAAATATTAGATAGCATTATTATAAAAGAAAATTCATATGCAAAAGCATATGAAATATGCAAAAATACTACTATATATACTACACAAGGCAGAAATCTTCAAGTAGAAGAAAATGAATATATGGAAGATATAATGCCAGTCTTATATAAAATTATAGAAAAAATAAAAGATATAATAACTGCAAATCAAATAGAAATAAATAATGTTTATATAACAGGGCTTGCAGCGGTTATAAATAACATAGATTTATACTTTGAAGAAAACTTTCCAGATAAAAAATGTGAAATATTAACACCGTTTTTTATAAAAAAGACTAATGTTAAGTTGAATATAAAAGATTATATAGAAGTGAATTCAGCAATATCTTTAGCACTTCAAGGATTAGGGGTAGGAAAAAAAGAAATTAATTTTAAAAGAAATGGAAAATTAGAACAACTTTCTGGCTTAGTAAAAGCTGAAGTAAATACTACTAAAAAAAATAATGAAGGTAAAGAACCTGGCATTGGAATTAAAGATAGAATAAAAAATAGTTTTAATTTGGAATTTGGAGAAGGATTAGATAGAGTTGAAAGATATATGATTAGAACTGCAGTGCTATTATTGGCAGTACTAATTATTTATACAATATTTTCAAAAATAATTATACATCAAATAAATAAAAAAGATGATGAGGTCCAAGAATATATTACTTATACTCAAAACCAGATAGATAATATTACAAAAAATAGTAGATTAGTAACGTCTAGGACGGAACAGTATAATTCATTAGTAGAAAAAATAAATGAAGCAAACGAAAAACTTACACAAAGCTATGCAAGAAAGAATGCTTTGCCTAATTTTTTAACAGAGGTAATGTTTAATATTCCTAAAGGGGTTCAACTTATATCAATAAAAAATACATCTGGAAAAGTTATAAAAATAGAAGCTCAATCAGAACAATATGAGCAACTGGGATATTTTATAGCTAAAATAAAAAATGAAGGAATTCTAACAGATGTAACATCTAGCTCAGGAGTGAAGAAAGACGAATTTATAAAAATTACAATACAAGGCAACTTACCATATTAATTAAGAGCTTATTATATATAAAAGGAGATTAATGTGAAAAAAATATTAATATCAATTTTAATTGTGCTATTATTAATTTTAAGTTATTTCTTGATTTGGCATGGAATTAAATTTATAAAAATAGAAAGCATCAATGACATAAAAGAGGCTAGTTCAGAGCTAGAAGAAGACATAAAAGAGGCTAATGAACTTGATAGCCAAACATATCCTAACGAAGAAGAAGAGTTGAAAAAGGCGATAGAAAATTTAAAAACTAGTAAACAAGAATATGAAAGTAAAGTCAAATATAGTACAGGTGAAACAAATATCGGAGCATTAGAAATAAAAACATATAAAATTCATTATTTATGGACTGTATTAGGAAGCTATAGAAAAGAAGAAAACGTAAAATCTTTAAATCTAGATTTAAAAACAACGCGGAACAGCAGATGTATATGACTTACAAATTACATTAGTTGGAAGTTATGTTGGCATTACAGACTTCTTATATGATGTTGAGAATGATGAGCAGCTAAAATTTGAATTGAAAAATTTATCAGTGCAACCATATACAACCACGACAACAAAAACCACTGTACTAAATGGAGATCCAAAAACTAAAACAACTGAAAAAATAAGTCCATTTAAAAAAGTTACAGAAATAGTAAGTTCAGGCTTATCAAATTCAACAAATCAGACTAATACAGCAAATGCTAATACAACAAATAACACAGAAAATAGTAAAAATAATACTAATACTACTAATAATACTTCAAACAATTCAGAAACTGATGAAAATAAAACAATAATATATGATCCTGAATGGGTAGAAGCTACTTTTAAAGTAGAAAATGTTGGAATTACATTAGATTAAAACTAAGGAGGTAATTATGGTAAAAACCATTATAAAAGAAATAGGAATTGTTATATTATTAATAATAACTATAATATTAATTCTGGGAATAGTTCTTTATGATTATATCCCTAATAATAAAAGTATACCAATAAAACCTCAAGTTTATGAGTTCCCATCAGATATAAAAGAAGAATTGCAAGAAAATGTCGAAGAAGGACAAAATATAATAAAAACATATTATATTGATGAAACAGATTTAAATGCATATGAATCTAAAAAAGATTACAAAAAGGGAAATCCAAATCCTTTTGCAGATTCTAGTACAAATAGTAGTACAGAAGTAACAAATACTGAGGTTACAAATAATATAAATTCAATAAGTAATGAAACAAATACAGAAAATAAAGAGGTTTATTACAATAAACCTGGTAAGTTTTGATATTATTTATTTTAAATAATATATATAATAATTTTAAAAGGAGGGAAACAAATGATGAAAGAACAAAAAGGTATTACACTAGTAGCTTTAGTTATTACTATTATAGTAATGTTAATATTAGTAGGTGTTAGTATAACAGTTGCTTTAAACGGAGGTTTATTTACTAATGCAAAAGATGCTGCTAACAATACAGCTGAAGCTAGAAACGCAGAATTAAACTTATCTAACGGAAAAGTTACAGTAAACGGTGAAGTAAAAAATGTTAGCGATTATTATTAATTTGATAGAAAAAAGTTAATAGTAACAACATTGAATGGCATGTGCATTTATATGTATATGCCTAAAATGCTATAAAGGAGCAAATAGAATTGGAAATAATAATATATTTAACAATATTTATAATAGGAACATTACTCGGAAGTTTTTTTTCACTTGCAATATATAGAATACCACTAAAACAAGATATAACACATAAAAGATCATATTGTCCTAAGTGTAATCATAGATTAGGATTTTGGGATATGATACCAATTTTGAGCTATATATTTTTAGGGGGAAAGTGTAGATATTGTAAAGAAAAAATAAGACCAAGATATATTTGCCTAGAAATTTTTTCAGGAATTTTATTTCTATTATTTGCTCTATCTTTAAAAATAAACATATATAGCATAAATACGTCAAAAATAGTATATCTATTATTCGGATTTTTTTATGTTTCTACATTGTTTATAATCGGAGGAATTGAAAATGAAAGCCATTCTATTTCTAAACCTGTATTATTATTTGGATTAGTTATTGAAATAATATATATAATATATTTATATATACTAAATTATAATATGTATAAATATGTGATATATTTAAGTACTTTAATTATAATTATATTTATAAATATACTATTAAGACAAAACAAAAATGAAGAATATTTAATGCAAATATTAAATTTATGCTTATATTTGACAATAGCCACAAATGAAACTATTACAATTATTAGCATAGGATTAGCGTTATTAATTTCTAATATAAACCAAATTAGATACAATATAAAATCAATCAAATCAAAAAATACTAATAGTGAAAATGATATGCAGCAATCTTTAGGATTTTACCTATGTTTTTCGAATATATTAATATTAATTATATATAATTTCTTTAATTAATAGTATAAATTGAAATTTTTGCAAGGAGAATATAATGAAAAAAAGAAACTTAAAAAACAGTGATGGATTCGTTGCTTCGGATGCCATCATGGCAATAATTATAATAACAATATTTACAGCAATAATAGCAACATTAGCATATAATATTTATTTATCGAATAGTTCCTTAAAAAGAATGAGTAAAGCAAACAATTATATAATTGATATATTTGAATACGTAGATAAACTATATTATGAAGAAGTAACTGAAGAAAAGTTGATAACATATTTAAATGAAAAATATAATAGTTCAGGCGTAAAGGCTGTAAATGACGAAAATACAGATGTAGAGACTCCTTTTAAAATTATAATAAAAGTACAAAAATATAACGAATTAGAAGGAAATGAAGGAAAGCTAGATTTACTCAAAGAAGTTACAGCTACAGTGCAATATAAATTAGGAAATAAAAAACAAAGTATTACAATGAGAAAAAACAAAAACAGAGAAAAAATTGTAACACCAAACAAGCCAGATTTAAGTTTAATTAACTTGAATGCTGGAGAAAAAATTTATCCAGTAAAACAAAAAAATAGCGAATATATTGTTTGCGATGAAAATGATGCTACATGGTATAATTACAATGAAAATATTTATGCAACTATTGCAATAACAAGCAATAATTTAAAAATAGGAGATAAAATAGAAGACACTTATACAAAATATAAATGGATTCCAAGATATGCAGTCAACCCAGAAGATGAAACAGATATAAAATATTTGTTTAGCAATACAAATGATTATCTGGAAGAACAAAATGGATATGAAAAATTAGTTGACATAGGTACGAAATATGTTGTTAAAAGCGATTTTCAGAATGAGGATATAGGAATATGGGAAAAAATATAATTGGAAGTTTTATGTAATGAACAAAATAATATATAAAATAATATAAAAATATATTATAATAATTATATATGCAAATTAAGGAGGAAAACTTATGGATAACAAAAGAAAAGGACCAATAGGAATAGAATTAGTAAGAAGAGGTTTAGTTACAGAAGAAGATATTAATAAGGCGTTAGATTATCAAAGAGAGAATCCTAATAAAAAAATTATAGAAATTATTAATATACTACATTTATGTGATGAATATCAATTAATAGAAGCCTTAGGTGATATACTAGATGAAAAGTCTATTATATTAACAAAAGACGATATTAACTTAAATATCTCTGATTATATTTCAATGGATGTTGCTAGGCATAATAAAGCCATACCATTTGATATAACAGGAAATAAAATAAAAGTATGTTTTGCAGATACTTTAAATAAAAGATCTGTAGATACTGTAAGATTAATTCTTTTAAATAAAGGGTTAATAATGGAAAGATATATAACTTTTGAAAAAAACATTAATAATATATTGGAATTACTAGAGGGAACCGCAACAGAAAATATTAATTCAAATACGGATACTACAGGATTAGTAGATAGTATAATAAAAAGCGCAATGAAGAAAAGAGCAAGTGATATACACATTGAGCCATTAGAAAATGAGGTTAGAGTAAGGTACAGAATAGATGGAGAACTGGTAACAGCTGCAAAAATTCCAAAAGAAAAACAAACTCAAATTATAGGAAGATTAAAAGCAATATCAAATATGTTTCAGGAAAAACAAGAATCACAGGATGGAAGAATTATAATGTATCCAGATTATAATATACGTGTTTCTTCTCAGAAAAATATATATGGAGAAAAGTTTGTACTAAGATTATTGAAGAAAAATTTAAATATTAGAGGTCTTACAGATTTAGGTTTTCCAGATGATAAAGAATTAATAAGGACAAGCTTTAACAAAAGAAATAGTATAACTATTATTGCAGCACCTACAGGAGAAGGAAAAACAACAACTTTATATAGTATAATAGATTATTTAAATAGACCCGAGATAAATATAACTACAATCGAAGATCCAGTTGAAATTCGTATACCAGGATTAAATCAAATAGAAATTAATGAAAAACTTAGGTTTTCAGATTCTTTAAGAACAGTATTGAGACAGGATCCTGACATAATTTTACTTGGAGAAATAAGGGATAAAGAAACTGCAGAAATAGCTTTACAGGCAGGACAAACTGGTCATTATGTACTTTCAACAATTCATACAATTGATGCAATAGAGGTTATAACAAGACTTAGAAAAATGGGGATTTCTAATTATGATATTTCTAGTACTGTAGGGACTACTGTATCACAGAGATTGGTAAGAAAAATATGCAAAAAATGTGCAAAACAAAGAGAATTTACAGAAGAAGAAAAAAACATAATATTACAAATTGGCAAAAAATATAATTTTGATTTTAATCTAGAAGGAAAATTTACTTATGATGTAGTAGGATGTAAAGAATGCAATAATAGTGGATATTATGGAAGAATAGGTATATATGAAGTCTTAAATATAGAGGACAATATTAAAGAATTAATAGTAAATGGAGCATCAAGTATAGAGGTTAGAGAAGAAGCGCTAAAAGGTGCATATAAACCATTATTAATAGATGGAATTAGCAAAGTAATTAGTGGAATAACTACGTTGGAAGAAATAAATAAAAAACTAATAATATACTAAAGATATTTTAAGGAGGATACGATGGTAAATATAAATAAAGTCTTAGACATTGCAATAAAAAATGATGCATCTGATGTGCACTTAATTAATGGATTAAAGCCTATAATGAGAATTTCAAGAGAATTAGTAGAAATAGAAGAGGAAGATGTTTTAGGAGAATCAGAGCTATACGAAGCGTATGATTATTTTGTAAGAGGAAACATAGATAAAGATGAAATATATAAAACAGTAAAAACACTAGATACATCTTATGAATATGGAGATGTAAGATTAAGAGTAAATATATCTTCGGCAGATGATATGCCAATTTTTACATTAAGAATTATAAAAAATACACTTCCAAAATTTGAAGAATTGGGAGTACCAGATATAGTAAGAAGAATGACACTTCAACCTCAAGGACTAATTCTTGTTACAGGAAAGACGAACTCAGGAAAAACTACAACATTAAATGCTTTAATAAATGAGATAAATGAGACACAGAATAAAAAGATTTTAACATTAGAAAAACCAATAGAGTTTAAGCATACTTGTAAAAAGTCTATAATAGTACAAAAAGAAGTAGGAAGAGGCGGAGATGTTACAAGTTTTAGAGAAGGAGTAAAAAACTCTTTAAGAGAAGACTGCGACATACTAGTAATACGGAGAAATAAGAGATAAAGAAACAATGGAAGCAGCAATAGATATGGCAGAATCAGGACATTTAGTAATTGGAACATTACATACAAAATCTTGTGCAGAAACAATAGATAGAATGATAAATTTTTATGAAGTAAGAGATCAGGCAAGTATAAAATATTTAATGTCGTCTTTATTAAAATTAGTTGTATCTCAAAGACTTTTAAAAGGATTGGACGGAAAATTGGTGTTATTGCCAGAAGTTATGGTGGTAGATAATGTAGTTTCAGGATGCATTAGAAAAGAAAAATTTAGTGTATCAGAATTAGAAGATGCAATACAAAGTAATAGTGAAAAAGGAAATGTAAGTCTTATAAATGCAATAGCTAAATTATTTGTTGATGAAAAAATAAGCCTAGCTCAAGCAAAAGCGCAAATAGAAGAAAAAAATATAGAAACTTTAAATAGAACAATAATGCAAATGAAAATAAAAAGAGGATGATTTAGAAATGGAGGGTGTGTATGCCTTTATACAATTATAAAGCAGCAAATTCAAAAGGTGAAATTGTGCACAATAGGAAAGTAGAAGCAATAAGTAAGTTCGTTCTCTTGAAGAAACTTAAAGAAAATGGGCTGTTACCTATAACTGTTACTCAAATAAAGGTTAGTAATAGAGCTAGCAAAATAATGAAAAAACAGAAAAAAAATGTAGAAAGTAGTAACAGTGTATTAAAAACTGTTAGAGAACAAGAGATAGCAAAAAATGTGACTTCAAAAGGGAATAGCTTCGCAGAAAAAGCAAAAAAAGCACTTTTTAGTAATGTTAATATAACAAATAGAGATATAGTTGTTTTTACACAGAATTTTTATTTATTGAAGAAAGCTAATTTTAATAATATACATGCATTATCTACAATTATAGAGACAACAGAAAATGATTCTTTTAAAGCGATAATAGAAGATATACTGCTAGGAGTTGAAGCAGGAGAAAATATGTATACTACTATGGAATATTATGCAGGAGTCTTTCCACCAATTTATATTAATATGATAAAAGTAGGGGAATTATCACGGTTCATTAACAAGGGCCTTAGAACAAGCAGTAAAATATCTGGAAGATAGTGAAGCTATGACAAAAAGAATAAGAAAGATTCTAGTGCCCAACTTAGTAATGTTTTTGGGGTTACTTGCATTGCTAATACTAGGAACTTTATTATCAATTCCAGGAATACAAAAAGTTTTTGAAGAAGTAGGAAGTGAAGATCAATTACCAGGACCGACATTATGGTTTAAAGGAGTACTGGATAATTTGATAGAATTTTGGTATATTCCAACATTCATAATATTAGCGATAATAGTAGGAATAGTCATATATATAAAAACTCCGCATGGAAAATACAATTATCACTATTTTAAATATAAAATGCCTATTTTCGGAAAGCTGATTTATGCAATTGACTTTTCAAGATTAATAAGAGCAGTGTTATTAAATTTAAAAAATGGGATGAGAATACAAGAAGCATTAGAAACAAGTAAGAACATTACAACTAATTTAGTAATGCTGTCATTAATAGAAGCTTCTATTAATAATATATTAATTGGACAGAGTTGGATAGAACCATTTGAACGATCAGGATTATCAAGTCCTATGGTAACAGAGATGTTAAAAATAGGTATGCAATCTGATTTATCAGAAATGATGGAAAAACTACTAGAATACATGGACATAGATATAGATAATATTATACAAAGAGTAATGAAGGTATTACCAGAAATTGTATATTTAATAGTTGGAGTTTTATTAATATTTGTAACAATAATAGTTTTAGTACCATTAATAAATGTATACATGGGTACTTGGTTATTCTCAGCATACTTATAAATTAGAATTTGTGCGAGGGAAAATTCTAGGGACTGTCCATCAAAATCACCAAACATGGGGATTTTGGGGACTGTCCTGAATTCACCCGAAACTAAACAAATTACAATTTATTATGGAGGAATATTATGAAAATTGGTGTTGATGTTGGAGGAAGCCATGTTGGCTTAGGGCTAATAGATGAAAGCGGAAACTTATTATTAAAAAAGGAAAAAGACTACGAAAAAAGAAAGAGTGACATGTCTAGTATTGTATTGGAAACAATAGTTGAACTTATAAACGAAATACTAGAGGAAAATAGTTTGAAAAAAGAAAAAATAGAAAGTATAGGAATTGCACTCCCTGGCACTGTATCAAAAACATCAGTAATAAAAGCAGAAAACTTAGGAATTGAAAACTTTGAAATTGTAACAGAGCTAAAAAAACAATTTAACCTTCCAATATATATAGAAAATGATGCTAAATGTGCAGCAATAGCAGAAAAAAGATTTGGGAGTTTAAAAAAATATGATGATGCACTTTTCTTAATTATAGGAACAGGTGTAGGAGGAGCAGTATTTTTAGATGGAAAACTTCTAAAGCCTAAAAGATATTCTGGTTTTGAAGTGGGGCATATGGTAATAAAGAAGAACGGAACAGAATGTAATTGTGGAAGAAAAGGATGTTTTGAAGTTTATGCATCTATGAAAAGACTAAAAGAAAAAATAAGCAAAGTGTTTAACCTAGGGACTACAGATGGTAAAAAAATAAGAGAATTTATGGAACATAATAAAGAAAATAATGAGTTGGATAAAATAATAGATGAATACATAGAAAACTTAGAAATTGGATTAGTTAATCTAATAAATATATTTGAACCACAAGCAATATCAATTGGAGGAAGCTTTGGTCATTACGAAAAAATATTTATAGAAAGATTAAAAAATAAAATTAATGAAAATGGAGAATTATATAACAAAGAGCAAATCCCTGAAATTGTAGTAGCAGAACTAAAAAATGATGCAGGAATAATAGGTGCGGCAATGATATAAAGAGAAAAACAAAGTATTATTTGAACAAATAAGACTTTGTTTTTTTTTCTAAAACATATACAATTTTTTAATATTTAATGATATAATTTGTTTGATTTTAAGGAGGAATCTAAATTGGGTAAAATTGTATTATTAGATGAATTAACAATAAATAAGATTGCTGCAGGTGAGGTTATAGAAAGACCAGCATCTGTTGTAAAGGAACTAGTAGAAAATTCAATAGATGCAGGAGCAAGCAAAGTAACGGTAGAAATACAAAATGGTGGAATCAGCAAAATAAGAATAATAGATAATGGATCTCGGAATATCTAAAGATGATATGGAATTTGCATTTGAAAGACATGCAACAAGTAAAATTAGAGAAGCAGCAGATTTGGAAAGTGTAAAATCAATGGGGTTCAGAGGAGAGGCTTTAGCTAGTATTGCCGCAATTGCAAATGTAGAGATGATATCAAAAACAGAAAAAGAAGAAAGTGGAAACATGATCGTAGTAGAAGGTGGAAAAGTTTTAGAATCTCAAGAAATTGCAGCAACTATTGGTACAACTATAACAGTCAAAAATTTATTTTTTAATACTCCTGTGAGATATAAATTTTTGAAAAAAGACTTTACAGAAGCTGGATACATAGAAGATGTAATAACACGAATAGCACTAGCAAATCCACAAATTGCAATAAAATTAATAAATGGTAATAAAACTGTTATACAAACAACAGGAACAGGAGAACTAAAAAACGCAGTTTATAGTATCTATGGGAAAGAGATTGCAGAAGGAGTTGTAGATGTATCATATGAATACGAAGACATAAAAGTAAGCGGCGTAGTAGGAAAGCCAGAAATAGCGAGAGGAAACAGGAGTTACCAATTGTTCTTTGTAAATAGAAGATATATAAAAGATAAAACTTTATCAGCTGCTGCTGAACAGGCTTTTAAAGGATTACTTACAATTGGAAAATATGGATTTTTAGTTTTAAATGTTGAAATTGAACCTAAAAAAATAGACGTAAATGTGCATCCGACAAAATTAGAAATAAGATGGTCTGAAGAGCAAAAAGTATTTAAGGCTATTTATCATGCTATTAAAGAAAGTTTATTAAAAGAAGAATTAATAAGAGATCCAGAAAAGGCTATTGAACAAAATAATGAAAGTTTAAATAATGGCGTAATGGTAAATAATAAACCAAATATTAGTGAGGAAAAAGAGGACATTAAAAGTCAAACAACAAAAATTCCAAGCTTTATAAATTTATTTAAAAAGAAAAATGCAGAAGAAGAAATAATAAATGACAATAATGGTCAAAACACGATACAAGATTTATATAATAGTAAGAACAATTTAGAAAATAACAATAGTATTAATAAAGAATTTAAAATACCAACTGAAGAACAAGTTGGTAAAATGGCGGAAATACTAAACATACAAAAAGATATGGATAAGGGAATAGAAGAAACTAAAAATGTCAAACAAGATTTTAATGAGATGTATGTAAAAACTTTTGGAAAATTACCAGAAGCAGAAGAAAATAAAACAGAAATTAAAACTCCAAGTATAGATTTAAGCTCAGCCAAGAATATGTCTGTTTTTGAAGAGAAGGAAGAATATACATCAATACCAAACTACAAATATATAGGAGCACTATTTTCAACTTATATTGTCATAGAAATGAAAGATGAAATATATATAATAGACCAACATGCAGCACATGAAAGAATAATGTATGAAAAAGTAAAGAAAAACTTTTATAGTGATGAAGAAAAAGATTCTCAAATAATGTTACTTCCAGACATCATAAATTTATCACATAAAGAAAAAGACATAGTAAGAGAAAATACAGAGTTATTTAAAAAAGCAGGATTTATATTTGAAGAGTTTGGGGAAAATACAATAAGATTGATAGGAGTTCCATCTTTATGTATGGAACTAGATACAAAAGAATTGTTTTTACAATTATTAGATGAAATAGATACAGTAGCAATAACAGCTACTCAAGAAAAAGAAGAAAAATTTATAAGTACTGTAGCATGCAAAGCAGCAGTAAAAGCTAATATGAAACTAACTAAAGAAGAGGTTGACAATTTAATGAAACAATTGTTAGTTCTAAGAAATCCATTTACTTGCCCACATGGAAGACCAACAGCAATAAAAATGAGCAAGTATGAAATAGAACGCAAATTTAGTAGAAAATAAAGGAAAAAGTGATGAGTAAACCTAAAGTAGTAGTTATAGCAGGACCAACTGCTTCTGGAAAATCCAAATTAGCAGTTGAACTTGCAAAAAAAATAGATGGAGAAATAATATCTGCAGATTCCATGCAAATATATAAAGACATGAATATAGGAACAGCTAAAATAATGCCTGATGAAATGGGTGGAATAAAACATTATATGATAGATTTTGTTACGCCAGACGAAAGATATAGTGTTTCAGCGTATAAAAAAGAAGCAGAAAAATGTATAGAAGAAATCTTAAGAAATGGAAAGGCCCCAATAATATGTGGAGGAACAGGGCTTTATATAAATTCATTGGTATATGGAATAGAATTTAAAGAAGAAAAAATAGATGAAGAATATAGGATTAAATTAAACAATATAGCAGAGAATGAAGGATTAGAAAAACTCTATAATATGGCTATGAAAATTGACCCAGAAGCAATGAAAAAAATAAGCATAAATGATAAAAAAAGAATTATTAGAGTATTAGAAATTTTTAATAAAACAGGAAAAACAAAAACTGAACAAGATAGAGATTCTAGAAAGAATGAATTAAAATATGATTACAAAATATTTGTTTTAAATATGGACAGAGAAGTATTATATGATAGAATAAATAGAAGAGTAGATTTAATGATAAAAGAAGGACTAGTAGAAGAGGTAGAAAATATAATAAAAAAATATGATAAATTCCCAACGGCAATGCAAGGACTTCGGATATAAAGAGGTTGTAGAATACTTGAATGGAAATATAAATAAAGAGAAAATGATAGATAAAATAAAAATGGAATCTAGAAGATATGCAAAAAGACAGATAACATGGTTTAAAAAAACAGAAGGTGCACATTGGATAGATGGACAAGAAGAAATAGAGAAAAACATAGATGTTATAACTAGCACATTAAAATAAGTAATGAATATAGGCTTAAATTTATTAAGAAACAGGAGGTCAAAGTTGAAGAAGGAAAAAACTAAAGCAAAAAGTAAACTTCTAAGTAAATTATTATTACTATTGATAATAATTTTAATTATTATATATATTGTGTATAAAGTTATAAACTTAGTATTAATTCCAACAGATGTTTCTATAGTAGAAAATGGGTTTGTATCATCAGAGGAAAGCTCTATTGGGTATGTAATAAGAGATGAAAAAATTGTTAAAGGTAACAACTATCAAAACGGAATATATCAAATAAAGACAGAAGGAGAGAAAGTAGCAAAAGGAGATTATATATTTAGATACTATGGTAGCAACGAAGAAAAGCTAAATGAAAATATAAAGGAACTAAATAATAAAATACAAGAAGCTATGGATGGGCAAACAGATTTATTTCCAAGAGATGTTAAGGCAGTAGAAAGTCAAATTGAAAACAAAATAGAAGGATTAAAATATAAAAATAATATTCAAGAAATTAATGAAAACAAAAAGGATATAGACACATATATAACAAAAAAATCCAAAATAGCAGGAGAATTAAGCCAAGCAGGTTCGTACATTAATGGGCTAATTAAAGAAAAGGAAGAATATCAATCAGAATTAAAGAAAAATTCAGAATACATAAAAGCTCCTATAAGTGGGGTAATATCTTACAGAGTAGATAATTTAGAAGAAATATTAACGCCAGATAAATTTGATAATTTAAATAAAGAAATGCTTGATGGACTAGAACTAAAAACGGGTCAAATTGTAACGACTAGTAATCAAATGGGAAAAGTAATAAATAATTATGAATGTTATATAGCAACAGTAACAGATTCGAAAGAGGCAAAAGAAGCAAAAGTAGGTAAAAAAGTGTCACTGAGATTATCTACTCAAGATGAAATAAAAGCAACTATAGAATATTTAAATAATCAAGACGACGGATCTGTGCTAATTGTATTTAAGATAAATGAATGTGTAGAAAAACTAATAGATTACAGAAAAATATCATTTGATATAATATGGTGGAAATATGAAGGACTAAAAATACCAAAATCTGCTATTATTTATGATAATGGATTAAGCTATGTAGTTAGAAATAGAGCTGGATATTATAATAAAATATTAATAAAAATATTAAAAGAAAGTGATAGCTATTGCATAGTAGGAGACTATACTTATGATAACTTGAAAGAGATGGGGTATACTGATACAGAGATTAGTAATATGAGAAAAATATCTATATATGACGAAATAATAATTAATCCAAATTTAAAGGATATAGAACAGTGATAAAATATGACAAAAACATTACAGCAACATTAAAATTTAATTACAAGGAGATAAAAACTATTGACAACTAATTAAAAAAGTAAGATACTAGTAATAGTAAATTACCAAGGAGAAATTTTTTAGGGGGTTAATATAAATGGCAGGAGCAATTATGAATAAAGTGTGGGATTTTTTAGGAGTAGATACAGGCGCTGAAGAAGAAATAGAAAATGACAATGATAATGTATATACATATAATTATGATAAAGACTCAGAACCAGAAGAAGAACAAGAAGAAAAAGGATTTTTTGGAAGAAAGAGTAAAGTAGTAAGCATGCCTACACCACAACAAGTAAGAATGGTTATTACTCAACCAACAAGCTTTGAACAATCAGAAGAAATTTGTAATTATTTAAAAGAAAAAAAATCAATAATTGTAAATTTAGAGTATGTAAATAAAGATGTTGCAAGAAGAATTGTAGACTTTATTAGTGGAGCAGTTCATGCATTAGATGGACACATTCAAAAAGTGTCAAACGCTATATTCCTAGTTGCACCAGTAAATTATGAAATAGCAAGTGATTTGGCAAGAGAAGAAATAAAAAGCAAACTATCTGTTTCATGGCTTAGAAATAATTAATTAATTTAAATAAATTGGGCATACATGTATGCCCTTTTCTATTAATAGAAGGAGGAAAAAATATGATAACACCATTAGATATAGAAAATAAAAGATTTGGTAAACAAAAATTAGGTGGATATAATGTAAATGAAGTAGATGACTTTTTAGATGAATTGACATTAGAATATGGAAAATTATATAAAGAAAACGCAGAACTTAAAGCACAAAGAGAAGAATTGGACAGCAATGTAGGAAAATATAAAAATATAGAAAACACATTACAGAATACGTTGGTTATGGCTCAAAAGACAGCAGATGAAATTACAGCTGTTGCAAAGCAACAAGCTGAACAGATTATAAAAGATGCTGAATATCAAGCTAAAACATCTGTTGATGAACTAAATACACAAATATTTAGTAAACAAAAAGAATTAGATGATTTGAAAAAGCAATTTGATGTATATAAGGCAAAAATGGAATCATTACTAATATCTCAATTAGAAATATTAAAAGACATAAAAGAAGATTAAAAATATAAACGGATAGGTAGAAACCTCTTTTGGATGGATATAATTTCAGACAAGGGAGGCTTTTGTTTTTTTATTCACATACAAATATTGTCAAAAACTGATAAATATGGTATATTAGATATAGTTGGATTTAATGCGTGACTTAAATGTTAAAAGACTTATAATCTAGCTATAAATAGGAGAGAACTTTATGTATTTAATAGTAGGACTTGGAAACCCTGAAAATGAATATGCAAATACAAGGCATAATATGGGATTTGATGTAATTAACGAAATAACAAAAATTACAGATATAAAAGTAACAAAATCTAAATTTAATGCATTGTATGGAATGGGTGAAATTAATAATAAAAAAGTTATTTTGGTAAAGCCACAAACATATATGAACTTAAGTGGAGAAAGCATAATACAGTTTAAGAAGTTTTATAAAATTTCTAATAAAAGCATAATAGTGATATATGACGATATGGATTTAAAAATAGGAGATATAAGGTTAAAACCAAAGGGAAGCAGTGGAACTCACAATGGAATGAAATCTGTAATTGAAAATCTAAAAACAGAAGAATTTTCAAGAGTGCGTGTTGGGATAGGAACACCAGAGAATAAAAGTGATATGATAAATTATGTAATAGGACCAATTCCAAAAAGAGAAAAAGAAATATTGATAGAAAGCACACAAAAAGCAGCACAAGCTGTAATAGAAATTTTAGAAAATGGAATTGATAAAGCGATGAATAAATTTAATTAAAGGAGACAATATGTTAGAACTTATAATAAATAAAGAACCAGATAAAAAAAGTATAATGTTAGTAGAGAATGGAATATTGATAGAAAAACATGAAGAACATGAGAATCATCAAAGATTAGAAGGAAACATATATTGTGGTAAGGTACAAAATGTATTACAAGGAATGCAATCTGCTTTTATAGATATTGGAGATAAAAGAAATACATTTATAAGATTAAAAGACTTGTTGCCAAAGGAAGATGAAACAAAAATAAGCGTAGATGAAAAAATTAATAAATGTAATATAAATGATATTATAAAACCAAATATGAAAATATTGGTACAAGTAAAAAGAGATGGAACAGAGAGCAAAGGAGCAAGAGTTTCTACTCATATAAACTTACCAGGAAGATTTGTTGTTTTTATGCCAAACAGCGAATTCGTTACTGTTTCTCAAAAAATAGATGATGAAGAAGAAAGAAAAAGATTAATAAAAATTGTTAAAGAAATATTGCCAAAAAATACTGGAGCAATTGTAAGGACATCAAGTAATGGAATAGGTGAAGAAGTACTAAAAAAAGATTTAGAAATACTTTTAAAGAAGTGGAAAACAATACAAGAGGAATATACAAATTATAAATTAAATGGTCCTAAATTAGTGTATGACAATAAGGCTCTACTTAGACGAACGTTAATAGATGTAGTAGATCAGAATTTAAATGCAGTTATAGTAAATGACAAAAAAACCTATAAAGATGTAGAAGAAATATTAAGAAACATGGGAATGGATAGTTGCATAAAGTTAGAACTAAAGGAAAATGAAGATTTGTTAGAAATGCATTCATTAAGAAACCAATTAGAAAAAATAAACAGTAGAAAAATTTGGCTTAAATGTGGAGGGTTTATAACAATAGACAGAACAGAAGCATTAACGGCAATTGATGTAAATACAGGTAAATACGTAGGTAATAAAAATTTAGAGCAAACAGTTTTTAAAGTTAATAAAGAAGCAACTACAGAAATAGCAAAGCAACTAAGACTAAGAGATATAGGCGGGATAATAATTATAGATTATATAGATATGCACGAGGGAAAAAACAAAGATGAAATTAAAACTATGCTAGAAAATAAATTAAAAAGTGATAGAACTAAATCACAAATACTAGGATTTACAAAATTAAATTTACTAGAAATGACAAGAAAAAATATGTGTAATAATGATGACTATTAATAGAGGAGTAAGAAATGAAAGTAGGATTTATATCATTAGGATGTTCTAAAAATCTAATAGATACGGAAATGGCTATAGGATTGTTTAAAAATAATAAATTTGAGATAGTGAATGATGTAGAAAAAGCAGAAATTATTGTAGTTAATACATGTGGATTTATTGAATCAGCAAAGCAAGAAGCTATAGATACAATATTAGAAATGGCAACATACAAAGAAAGTGGTATTTGTAAATATCTAGTTGTTATGGGATGCCTAGTTCAAAGATATAAGGAAGAATTAAAAAAAGCTATACCAGAAGTTGATCTATTTATCACAATAGATGAATATAATATGTTTTGGGATAAAATATTAAACTTATTAGACCAAAATCCAAATTCAAGCACTTGCAAGCAACTAAGCTATATGGAAAGAGTAGTAAGTACTGGAAATAAGACAGCATACTTAAAAATAGCAGAAGGATGTAATAACAATTGTACATATTGTGCTATACCATATATACGTGGAAAATATGTTAGCAGACCAATGGAAGACATTGTAGAAGAGGCACAAGAGTTAAGTAAAAAGGGAATAGAAGAACTGATACTAATTGCCCAAGATACAACAAGATATGGAGAAGATTTATATGGAGAATATAAACTAAGTGAATTATTAAATAAAGTATGCAAGATAAAAGGAATAAAGTGGGTTAGATTTTTATATGCATATCCAGAAGCAATAACAGATAAGTTAATAGAAACAGTTAAAAACAATGATAAAATATGCAACTATTTTGATATACCAATTCAACATATATCAGATAGTGTTTTAAAAAGAATGAATAGAAAAACGACAGGTGCAAAGATAGAAACATTAATAAAAAAGATTAAAGAGAGTATACCAGATGTAATACTAAGAACTTCTCTTATTGTTGGATTTCCAGGGGAAACAGAAGAAGATTTTGAAAAGCTGTACAATTTTGTAGAAAAAGGCTATTTTGATAAATTAGGAGTATTTAAATATTCAAAAGAGGAAGGAACGCCAGCAGCTAGATTAAAAGAACAAATACATCATAGTACAAAAAATAAAAGATATAATCAAATTATGAAAATTGCAAAAGAGATATCAGCTAAAAAACTAAGAAAATTCATAGGAAAAGAGTACCAAGTATTGATCGAGAATAAAACCTTTGACCAAAAATTCTATATAGCAAGAAGCTATATGGATATACCAGATACGGATGGAGTTGTAATAATAGAAAATTCAAAAGATAATATGATAGGAAAATTTGCAAAATGTAGAATTAAAGATGTAAAAGACTATGACTTAATAGGAGAGCTTATATAAAGGGGGAAAAAAGTTGGAAAATTTTAGAGAGGCTATTAAAGCTCCAACTAAAGAGGAAAAAATAAAAGCTATGGATGATATGTTTTGTAGAGTAGTTATGTGTAGTTTTTTGTTAAGCCAAGCAGACCAAGCAGAATGCATAAAAAGAAGTAAAAAAATTCTTTCAGAAGAAGAAGCAATAGTAACATATGAGCTATTAAGAAGGTTAAGAATATTAATTGAACTACCATCTAAATCAATTGTATTAAAAAAGAAGCTATTTGAATTTTTAGATATTAATAACAATGCTATAAACAATAAAGAAAATCTATATAAGTTTATTATTGCTGGAGTAAAAGACTATGAAGAAAATAATAGAAAACAACCAGCCAAAGCTTGGAATCTACAAATAGAAAAAATAATGAAGAGAATAGAAGAGCAAGATAAGAAAAAACAAAATGAAGAAAGTATAAAAGAGATGGAGAATTAAAATGGAAGACAATAAAAGTCTAATAAGACATTTAAAAACGCTTAGTAAGCAATACAGCAATATAGGGCAAGTGGCAGAAGAAATAATTAATCTTCAAGCTATTCTTAATTTACCAAAAGGAACTGAACTTTTTTTGAGTGACATCCATGGAGAATATGGGTCTTTTTCACACATATTAAATAATGGATCAGGAATAATAAAAAATAAAATAGAAGATATATTTGATAATCAAATAACAGAGCGCGAGAGAAGTGCTTTAGCTACCTTAATTTATTATCCAGAGGAAAAACTAACATTAATAAAGAAAACATCAGAGGACTTAAAAGAATGGTATAGTATAACTTTATATAGACTAATAGAAGTAGCAAGAGAAGTTAGCTCTAAATATACAAGATCAAAAGTAAGAAAAGCCATGCCTAAGGGATTTGACTATATAATAGATGAACTTCTACATTTACAGGGATGTGGACCAGATAAAGAAACATATTATAGACAAATAATAAGTTCAATAATAGAATTAGATAGAGCAGATGAATTTATTGTTGCAATATCTAATTTAATAAAAAGAATGGCAATAGATCATTTACATGTAATAGGGGATATTTTTGATAGAGGACCTAATGCAAAGCTAGTAATGAATACGTTAATGAGTTTTCATAGTTTGGATATACAACTTGGAAACCATGATATATTATGGATGGGAGCAGCGTGTGGAAATAAAGCATGCATAGCAAATGTCATTAGAATATGTAGTAGATATGATAATATAGATACACTAGAGGAAGGATACGGAATAAATATAAGACCGCTTACAACATTTGCTCTTAAAACATATCAAAATGATGACTGTGAAAAATTTATGCCTAAAATTTATGATTACAATAAATATATAAGAAGCGATGAAATATCAATAGCAAAATTACATAAAGCAATAGCTGTAATACAATTTAAATTAGAAGGAAAACTTATAAAAGAACATCCAGAATACAAGATGCAAGAGCGACTTCTACTGGACAAAATCGACTATGATAAAGGAACAGTAAGAATAGGTAACAATATATATCATTTAAATGACACAAATTTTCCAACGATTAATCCTAAAGAGCCATATAAATTGACAAAAGAAGAAGAGGAAATAATAAATAGATTGCAAGAATCCTTTAAGAATAGTGAAACACTTAATAAACATATAGCATTTCTTTACTCAAAATCATCAATATATAAGTGCTTTAATTCAAATCTATTATTTCATGGATGTGTCCCAATGGAAGAAAATGGAGAGTTTTCAAAGGTAGATATATTAGGAAGGGAACTTAAAGGAAAAGAGTATTTTGATTGCTTAGAAAAAATTGTAAGAAAAGCATATTCTGAAAGGGAACAAATAGAAAAAAGCAAGGATGCCATAGATTTAATGTGGTACTTATGGTGTGGACCTAAATCTCCGCTATTTGGAAAAAATAAGGCTGCTACATTTGAAAGATATTTTGTAATAGAAAAAGAAACACATAATGAAATAAAAAATCCATATTTTACTTTGATAGAAAATGAAGAAATATGTGATAAAATTTTAAAAGAATTTGGATTGGAAGGAAAAAATTCACATATAATAAATGGACATATTCCAGTCAAAGAAAAAGATGGAGAAAGTCCTATAAAAGCAAATGGAAAACTACTAGTAATAGATCGGAGGATTTGCAAAAAGCTATAGAGGGCAAACAGGAAGGGCTGGATATACGCTTACATACAATTCTTATGGACTAATATTAGCTGCAAATGAACCATTTGATTCAAAAGCAGATGCAATAAGGGAAGAAAAAGACATTAAATATGATATAATGGTAAATGCAAAAGAGACAGAAAGAAAAAGAGTTGCAGATACAGATATAGGTAAAGAAATACAAGAAGAAATAGACGATCTAAAACTATTATTAAATGCATACAAAGAAGGAAAAATAAAAGAGAATTTTTAAAAAATTCTCTTTTATTTTTTCGTTGACAAACTACAACTAAATTTGATATAAAAATAATGATATTAAACAACAAATAGAAGGAGTAAAAGATGAAAGAAGAATTTATAAAATTATTAAAAGAAACAAATAGAGAAGGAATGGATAAATTAATAGAATTTTTAGAGAACTCAGACTTTTTTGAAGCACCAGCGAGTACAAGATACCACGGAAACTTTAAAGGTGGTTTGCTTGAGCATAGCATGAAAGTATATGAAATATTAAAAACAAAAGTAGAAGACAATGATTCTGCTAAAATTGTTGCATTACTACATGATATATGTAAGACAAATTTTTATAAAACAGATTTTAGAAATGTAAAAAATAACGGGGTATGGGAACAAGTACCATATTATACAATAGAAGATACTATTCCTTATGGCCATGGAGAAAAATCTGTAATGATGATTAGCGAATTTATAAAGCTAACCCCAGAAGAAAAATATGCAATAAGATGGCATATGGGATTTACAGAACCAAAAGAACTATACGGAACAATAGGACAAGCATACAAAAAATACCCTCTTGCATTATATACTCATGAAGCTGATTTAGAAGCAACATATATTTATGATATTTAGGAAAGTTATACATATAATAGATTAAGGAGGAATAAATGAAAAATAAAGAAAAAAGAGATTGGAAATCAATAATAGGAATAATTGTACTTATAAGCTTTATAGCTCCAATTGCATTTATAATTTATAAAATTATTGTTTCTCCAACTACAAATGTAGAACAAATAGAAGGAGTAAGAGTAAAAACAGACTACATATTAATGCTTACTCAATGTATATTGGGAGTAATAGCATTTTTCTTACCGAATATGCTATCAAAAAAACTAAAAATAGTAATACCAACAAATATGTATATCGTGTACGTACTATTTTTGTGGGGAGCTGTATTTTTAGGAGAAGTAAGAAATTTTTATTACAGAGTGCCACATTGGGACACTATACTTCATACATGTAGTGGAGCAATGCTAGGAGCATTAGGATTTTCTTTTGTTAATATTTTAAATAAACATGAAAGAGTACATGTAGAATTATCACCAATATTTGTTGCAATATTTGCTTTTGCTTTTGCAGTGTCACTTGGCGTAATATGGGAAATATATGAGTTTACATTTGACGGAATATTAGGATTAAACATGCAAAAATTTGCATTAGAAAACGGAACTGCCCTTATGGGAAGAGAAGCCTTAAAAGATACAATGGAAGACCTGATAGTAGACTGTATAGGAGCTTTTACAATGTCAACAATTGGATATATATCACTAAAATATAAAAAAGGCTGGATAGAAAAGTTATTAATAAAAATAAAAAAGTAAAGGGAAATCCCTTTATTTTTTTGAAAAATAATCATACTTGTCCGAATGGGTAATATAATCTAATATGAAATAATTTAGTAATTATACAAAGGAGAATACAAATGTTAAAAAAAGGAGAACACACACAGTTAAGTAATTTAAAAATAGGACAAAGAGCAAGAGTTTTAGGTTTGCATTTGGACAAACCAGAAGTAAGAAGGCATTTATTAGATATGGGAATAACAAAAGGAACAGAAATTTTAATTAAAAAAATCGCACCAATGGGAGATCCTGTTGATATAGAACTTAGAGGTTATGAACTGTGCATTAGAAAAGAGGAAATGAAAAACATTGATGTGGAGGTGCTATAATGAAAATTGCATTAGTAGGAAACCAAAACAGTGGTAAAACTACACTTTTTAATTTACTTACTGGAACAAATCAAAAAATAGGAAATTGGCCAGGTGTGACAATAGAAAGAAAAGTAGGAAAAATAAAAGATTTAGGAGATGACTTAGTAGACTTACCGGGAATCTATTCGCTTAGTCCATATACAGTAGAAGAAGAAGTTTCAAGAAGGTTTGTATTAGAAGACAAGCCAGATGTAATAATAAATATAGTAGATGCTACATCAATAGAAAGAAGCCTATACCTTACTACCCAACTTATGGAGTTAGATACAAAGGTTATAATAGCACTTAATATGGCTGATAGATTAGAGAAAAAAGGAATACATATAGATAAAGAAAAACTATCAAAAGAGATAGGAACAGATGTTGTAATTATATCCGCATTAAAAGCAACTGGAATAGAAAAATTAAAAGATACAATAAAAAAATATAATAAGCAAAAAGTTATAAGCAAAGAGATATTTAAATCAGATATAGAAAATGAAATAATTAACATAGAAAATGAATTAAAAGTAAATAGATTTATGGCAATAAAGATATTAGAAAATGATAAACTATATAAAAACTATCAAAAAGGAAGTGTAAAAAACAGTAGGCAAAAACTTGAAGAAACATACAAAATGGACATAGAAGAAATTATTGCAAATGCCAGGTATGAGTACATAGTTAAGATAAAAAATAAATCAACAACAATAACACCAATAAAAGAAACTATGTCAGATAAATTAGATAAAATATTTTTAAATAAATTTTTAGCATTTCCTATATTTGTAGTGATAATGTTTTTAGTATATTATTTGTCAGTAGGAGTGGTTGGAAGTTTTACTGTTGACTGGATTTCAGATTTGGTAAAAAACTTTGGAGAAATTGTAAGAGAAGGCTTAACAAATTTAGGTGCATCAGCATGGTCAACAAGTTTAGTTGTAGATGGAATAATTGCAGGAGTGGGAGCTGTTCTAGGTTTTGTGCCACAGCTAATTATATTATTTCTTTGCATATCAATACTAGAAACTACTGGATATATGTCTAGAGTAACATTTTTATTAGACAAGTTATTTAAAAAATTCGGTTTAAGCGGAGAAACTTTAGTACCATTTATAGTTGGACTTCGGATGTAGTGTGCCTGCAATAATGTCAACAAGAATAATAAAGGATAGCAAAGAAAGAGAACTATCTATAATGTTAACACCATTTATACCATGTAGTGCAAAATTACCAATAATTGCAATATTTACAGGATACTTTTTTGCAGATAAATCTGGACTTGTTTCTGCATCATTATATTTTTTTGCAATAGCTATAATTCTAATATCTGCTATTATTATTAAAAAGTTATTTATGAAAGATAGCGGAACAGCATTTATATCTGAACTCCCAGAGTATAAATTGCCAAGTGTAAAATATGTAGCAAGGGATGTATTTGATAAAGTAAAAGAATTTATAAAAAGAGCAGGAACAATAATACTATTTTGTTCAATAGTAATCTGGTTTTTATTATCATTCTCTTGGAAATTAGAATATGGGGTGGAAATAAAAGATAGCATTTTAGCAAGTATAGGAAATGCAATTTCATGGATATTCTACCCAATACTTGGAACATTTAGTTGGGAAGCATCTGTGTCAGCTGTGCAAGGATTAGTTGCAAAAGAACAAGTAATATCATCAATGAATATAATAGCAGGATTAAGTGAAGAAGTAGAAGAGGGAGCCTTATTATTTAAATCAGTAGCATTTAATTTCTTTACTCCTGCAAGTGCATATGCATATATGGTATTTAATTTATTTAGTGCACCATGCTTTGGGGCAATAGGAGCAATGAGAAGAGAACTTGGGACAACTAAAAAAATGTTTAAAGCAATAGCTTTTCAAACAGGATTAGCCTGGATTTTAGCTAGTATAGTATTTAATGTAGGAACATTTATTGGTAATTTGTAAAATGGAAGTGCGCAGTGTGATGTGGGAAGTGTGAAAGGATAGGAGAGTTTTTATGAATTTTGTAGATTTTATTATTTTAGCAGTTGTTATAGGAGTGTTAGGTATAATAGCATATTTTAATTTTATAAAAAAAGATAAAGATGTATGCTCAAAATGTGCATATAAAAGAAAAGGGTGCAATTGCGGAAAGAAAAAATAACAAATGTAAAAAGAAAGGAATGATATATATAATGGATAAAATAGCAGGAGTTATAGCACATGAATTAGGAGTAAAAGAGTTTCAAGTACAAAACACAATTAAATTAATTGATGATGGAAATACAATTCCTTTTATTGCTCGTTATAGAAAGGAAGCAACAGGAGGATTAAGTG